>Ga0207836_1000013_pt1 | contig 108106 bp, 94 predicted proteins | sample LuqExpMetageno18_FD_187776 | JGI IMG/M metagenome (GOLD analysis project Ga0207836, IMG submission 187776) | Tropical forest soil microbial communities from Luquillo Experimental Forest, Puerto Rico - Sample 18 (SPAdes) | ecosystem: Environmental > Terrestrial > Soil > Tropical forest ...
GGGGGGGGGGGGGGGGGGGGGGGGGGGGAGGTTGCCATGGAATGGGCTCCGTGGCAGCTTCACCCTCCCCCTGACCCCCTCCCGTCAAGGGAGGGGGCTTGAACGTATCCTCCGAGTCTCCGTGGCTCCGTGGCAAATTCGAGGTTTAGATTTTAAAAACCGTATTCCCGCCAGCGGCGCGTCACCTGCTCCGCGACTGCCGCATCCGTGACAACCGGGGACCGGGAAAGCTGGCTGCCGGTGGCATCCAACGCCAGCCTCGCGCCGCTTTCGTCACGAATGAGGTCGTGGCCGGCGTCCACCAGGTTGATGCCGCGCCAGGCCGCCCGGGAAAGGTCCGCCGACCCGGCGGCCAAATCCACGAAGACCAGCAGTCGGGCGGCACTGAACCAGGGGGTCTGCCAGAGCACCCCGGCAATTTCCCTTACCATGCCGGGGCGCGGGTTTTCAAGGGAAATGATGGCGCTCTGGTGGAAGACCCACTCCAGGGGGAAGCAGATATCGGCGACAGCGGGTGACAGCCGGCGCACAAAGGCCAGCAGCAGCCGTTCCCAGGCCTTGGCCATCCAGCAGTCCTCCATGGGGGGAGGCCCCACCAGCGTGGCCGGGACAACAGCATCCGGCCGAAGGCTGATGGCGGTCACCCGCACCAGGGCGGCGGACCCGGCGGGCGCATAGAAACCGGTATGGTTGCCGAAGGGGCCCTCCACGACTGTTTCGAACGGGTCGGCATAGCCCTCCATAACCACCTCGCAGCCGGCGGGAACCCGCAACGGAACGCTCCCGCAGGCGGCCAGCGAGAGCGGGGCGCCACGCAGGAACCCGGCAAAGGTCATCTCGTCCAGGTCGCCCGGCAGCGGCAGCAGGGCACTGAAGAGCGCCGCCGGAGGCCCCCCCAGGCAGATCGCCACCGGCATCGGCTCACCGCGGCGGCGATACGTCTCGAAATGCCGCGCCGCGCCGCTGCCCGGATGCCAGCGTACGGCCAGTTCACGCGGCCCGCGCACCTGGCAGCGGTACATGCCGCAGTTGGGGCTGGCGCCGTCCGGGGCAGCGGTGAATACCTGGGGCAGGGTGATATAGCGCGGATGCCCCTCCCCGGCGCCGTCCCCCGGCCAGCTCTGGAGGAACGGGAACCGGTCCAGGTCGGGCGTCGCCATCGTCACAAGGTCGGCATCCCGTCCGGCAACGGGCGCGAAACGGGAGAATTCCGGCAAACTGGCGATCTGGCGGTCGAGGCGGGCAACATCCAGCTCCGGTACCGGGGTGAGTAGCCCGGCCATGCGCTCCGTCAACAGGTCGAGGCTGTCCACTCCCAACGCCAGGCAAACCCGCCGGAGGGAACCAAACAGGTTGGTGGCCACGGGGAAACTGCTCCCCTTCGGGCGCTGGAAGAGAAGCGCCCGGCCGCCGTCCGGCTGTTTGCAGACCCGGTCGGTAATGGCGGCGATTTCCAGAACAGGATCCGCCTCCACCTGAATGCGGCTGAGTTCGCCCTGTTCTTCCAGAAGAGCGAGGAACTGGCGGAGATTATAAATCGGTGCGGTCATTTCCACGGCTCCGGCGTGACGGCAGGATACGGTTCATCGGGGGGTGCGGCAGGCTCGGGAAGGCTTGCGGGCACATGCTCCTAGTGCGGCTTGATCAGTCGTACCGGGGCAATATCCCCCATGGACAGTTCGCGTAACAGTCCCTTGGTCAGGAACGCTTCGGCCTCCTCCAGCGCGGCGGGGACAAACGGCACATGGTCCAGCTTGCCCCCGGCCATCATGCCGTGCCCGCCGGCCGCCCCTCTCCCCGCCACCAGCCGTTTGATCATCTCCCCTGCATTGAGAACGTTGCACGTCGTGCGGAGGGAGAGGATCATCTCGTCATTGTAATGGCCCATGCTCAACACGGTTTCGATGCCCTCCAGCCTGATCAGGTAGTCGGCCACCTCCGCCACAACCTCGGGAAAACAGATGGCCATCAGGTTCACGACCAAGAGTTTCCCGTACACCATCGTGTTTTCAAGACCGCTGTGGATGGTCAGGAAGTACTCCACCGGCAGTTTAGGATGGATTATCTCGTACAAGATCCGTTTGTTCGCCACCGGGAAAAGACGAAGATATGCGTCCCGGTCTGGCCGGTTCGCCTCCCGGCCCAGATCCTGGGTCTCTGATTTGATCGCATAGAACAGGGCGGTGGCCAGTTTCGTCCCGATGGTGATATTTTGCGCCACCAGATACTCGTAAAGAATCGAGGCGGTCACGCCGTAATCATCACGGATATCCACCCAACGGCACGCCAGGCTCGCTTCCCGCGGGGGGTGATGGTCAATGACGATGTCCACCCGACGGTCGGGGGGAAAGGAATTGTTCCCCGTGCCCGGTTGGGTGTCGAGCATGCAGACCGCGTTGACCTCATCCAGATCGACCATTCCCAGGGGTACGAGGGTAATCTCCAACTCCTTCGCCATGGCGATGTTTTCACTGCGCCCGATCATGCCGGAAAAGGTGATGACCGCATCCCTGCTCAGCTTCATGGCCAGCAAGTGACGGAGCGCCATGGCCGAAGCCAGGCTGTCGGGGTCCGGGTTGTCGTGGATGACTATGATGGTCTTTCCTCTGCCCTGCAGCCATTCCAGCATCTCGTCGGAACGCTCCTTGGAGCGCCGAAGGCACTCCGATGTGCAGTTGTCAGTCGTCATGGCGTTTCCCCTTCCAACGCTGAATCACAGATGCATGGCATATACTATCATACCAAACCTGCGGCGAAGCGTCATGTGCAGACTCGCGGCGGATGCCCGGAAACCATTGGCAGCGGGCAGACCAGGGCATAAAGACAATCCGGCAGCGTTCTACAGCGCAGATTCAATGCCGCTGTTGGGCCCCGGCCCCTCCGGGGCAGAGTAATCGTCCTCAGGCGCCTCCTCCGGTCCCGATGCCTTCTTATCCTTTGCGCTGGCCGCCGTTATGGCGGCCAACACCTCTTTGAAATCAACGATCCGGGCGGCCTCGGGGGTTATGGTGAAGCGTGGCGCATTGTAGTTGGCAAACGAACTGACATTCTCGACCCCCACCTGATAGTTCCCCTCCTTATCGGCGCCGCTCAGCCGGATCACCCAATAACCGATGCGGCCCGATTGCCCTATGCCCACATCACTGGTCATCGTCAGGGTAAATTTGTCGGCAAACCCGTCCAGCATTTGCTTGCCGGTAAACAGGTGCAGCACGTCATACTCCTTCTTGCTGATGGCGCCTTCCTGGAGCAGGGCCTGCGCCAGGCCGTCGATAATGTCCACGGCAACCGCGACGGAATCGTCATGGCCCAACGTTACCCGAATGCGTCGTTCCACCCCGGCTTTCCTGTCCTGCTCGGTAAGCGGCTGATCGATGAAACAGGAATCGTTCAGCTTGGTAACCGCCTTCAGGAGCACGTCCTTGAAAACGTTATTGAAGAAATCCATTTTTTTTGCCGTGAGGAGATTGCCGTCCATCAGTCTTGAAAGTTCCGGCTTCTGTGCCGCACCTTCCTTCAGCAGTTCCCCGATGTTTACCTTTATCAACTTCCCTCTGGTTTCAGGGCCCTGGGGAGAGATCGCATCGAGGATAGTAGTGAAAATCGAGGTTCCGACATAGATCGTCTGGGTGTCGTAATCAACCAGCAGGGGCAATTTGATGGAAACCTCAACATTGTCCCGGTCGTAATGCAGATCGTACAGCGCCTCCGACTTTTTACCCTTCATATCGATTGCGCCGTCCATGTGCACGGAAAATCCCCGGACGATATCGAGGCCCGCCCCCAGATACTTCAAACCCCTGGCGTTTGGAGCGGCACCCCCATCCTGTTTCGGCAGGGAGAGATCGGTGATCCTGCTCTTCGCGCTATAGTTGAACCCGGTTGCCTCGAGGCTCTTTCTGACGGCCTGGTTGAGTTCTTCATGGGGGGGCAGACTCCCGGCGCAACCGCCGAGGCAGACAACCATCACCAAAAGGACCGTCACAATCATCCGCTTCATGGTCTTGTGCTCCTTGTTTCCGGCAGTATGGATACGACATGCGCCATGACCTTGGCCATACGCTACTCAATTCCTGCGTAATTCACAAGCGCTTCAGATAACCGCGTTCCCGCGCTCCCCTCGCCTCCACGATCCCCTCGGCGGCCCTGATCCCGCTGGCCCAGGCGCCGGTTATGCCGCGGGAGGTGCCGGCGCCGTCCCCGATCATGTAGAGATGGGAACTGACCCGGAAATGGAGGTCGATAAAGGTGGGCTTGTTGGCGTACATCTTGATCTCGGGATAGTACATGATCGTGCTGGGATGCAGGACGCCGGGGATGATGGTATCCAGCTTCTTCAGGGCCGCCCAGATGTGACGCATGATCTTGGCCGGGACCGCCAGCCCCAGGTCGCCGGCGGTCACCGGGCAGGTGGGGCGGAAGGAATAGAGATCGTCGTTGAAGGTTTCGGCCGAGGAGCGTTTCCCCATCCTGAAATCCCCCACCCGCTGCATGAGCGGCCGGCCGCCGCCGATCTCGTGGGCCAGCCGGCCGAGAAAGAGGGCCATCTGCTGGCCGCTGCGAACCGGGTCCTTCAGCCCGATGGTCTTCAGGAGCGCGAAATTCACCAACCCGTTGCCGCTCTTCCGTTCGGACAGGGCATGGCCGTTGACGAGGCTGAAGTCCTGGTAGCGCTCCAGCACCACCCGGGCGTGCCCCGAGTTGGTGCAGAAGGTCCTCACCCGTTCGGGAAAGTAGAACTTGGGGTCGTAATAGTCCCTGACGATGGGATAGTTGTCCAGCCTGGTCTCGACGCGGATGCCCACATCCACGATGTTGTCGATGTAGGGGATGCCGAGCCGCTCCATGATGCGTTGCAGGAAGCCGAAGCCTTTTCTGCCCGGCGCCATGATCACCGTACCCGCCCGGACCCGCTCCGCATCGTCGATGGTCAGCTCCGCCCCGTCGCCCGCCTCCCGCACGTCGGTCACCTCGCGCTTCAGCAGGATGCGGACCCCGCGGCCGGAAAGCTCGGCCATCAGGCGCTGGATCAGAAACGTGCTCTGATCGGTGCCCACATGAGCCTGGCGGATGTCGTAGAGGGTCACCCCGATCCGTTCGGCGCGCCTGCGGTACGTCTCCAGGTTGTGGCGTTCCTTGAAGGCCGGCCGAAGCTTTTCCTCCACGAGCGGCAGCAGCCGTTCGGCCTCCTCCCTGGTCCAGTACTCTTCGGCAAAGCCGATGGGATAGGAGTAGTTCTGTTTGCAGTCGTTCAAAAGGCCGCCGGAGCAGATCGCTTCCTTGTCGATCATCAGGATGGAGAGGGAGGGGAGTTTGTCGGTGAGGTGGAACGCGGCCCCGAGGGCCGCCGGGCCGGTGCCGATGATGACGACGTCATAGTGGTCGGATGCCATGGGTGGGCCTCCTGGCAGGTTGTTGAAAAACAGCCATCAGGCCTTCGTCCTCGCAAGCCGCCTTGTGACTGAGGCCCTTGGCCTCACCCTTCGGGCGCCTTCGCGGTCCAATTTCACACGCGAGATTGTGCGGTGTAGCGCTGCTACTCCTCCGCGGGGCTTCCTCCGGGTGCGACGATCTGACTATTTTTGAACAACCTCGGTTTTTCAACAGCCTCCTAATCGCCGAAACGGTTGCGAAAGTATTCCTCGCCCCGACGGCGGCGGACGGCCAAGCGATAGAGTTCCTCGTACCTGAGCGCCGCGGCCTCCCAGGTGAACCGCTTTTTCATGCCGTTTTTCCTGAGGGCCGCCAGCCCTTTGGGGTTGTTGTAGAAGGTCCAGGCCGCCCAACCCATGGTGTCGAACAGCGCGGAGGCGGTGTGGTGATGGAACTTGAAGCCGTCGCCGGTCAGGGCTTGCTCGTCGAAGTTCTCCACGCTGTCTTCCAGGCCGCCGGTGGCGCGCACCACGGGTGGGGTGCCATAGGCCAGGGAGTACATCTGGTTCAAGCCGCACGGCTCGAACGACGAGGGCATGACGAAGAAATCGGCGCCCGCCTCCACCTTGTGGGTCAGTTCTTCGCTGTAGCCGATGTGACAGGCGAATTTGTCCGGGTGGGCGGCAGCGATGTCGCCGAAAAAGAAGTGCGCCCAGGGTTCACCGGTGCCGACCATCACGAACTGCACATCCATCGCCAGGATATGGTGGATGGCCTCGGCGATCAGGTCGGTCCCCTTCTGCCTGACCATGCGGGAGACCACCCCGAACAGCGGCACGTCTGCACGCTGGGGCAGCCCCATCCTCTGTTGCAGGTCACGCTTGCAGGCGGCCTTGCCCTTCTTGACCGTCCGGGCCGTATAGGTCGTGGCGATGCAGTGATCGGTGGCCGGGTCCCACTCCTCGTAATCCACGCCGTTGAGGATTCCGTAGAGGTCGGCCGCCCGGTCGCGCACCACCCCCTCCAGCCCCCAGCCGTACTCCGCCGTCTGGATCTCCCGGGCATACCCCTCGCTGACCGTGGAGAGCAGGGTGGCGTGGTAGATCCCCCCCTTGAGCAGGTTGACCTGGTCGTCCTTTTCCAGTTCCAGGTAGTTGAAGTGTTTCCACCCGACGCCGAGCACCTCCATCAGACCGGGATAGTAGTTGCCCTGGTGCTGCATGTTGTGGATGGAGAACAGCGAGGCCGTGTTGCCCACATAGCGGTCGTGCCGGTAGGAGGTGTTGAGTAAGAGGGGAATGGCGCCGGTGTGCCAGTCGTGAGCGTGGATCACGTCCGGCTGCCAGTCCAGCATCTTGCACAGTTCCAGGGAGGCTTTGGAGAGGAAGACGAAACGGTTGTCGTTGTCCGCATACCCCTGGCCGTCCTGCTGGTAGAGTCCGGAGCGGCCGTAGAACTGTTCGTGTTCCAGAAAATAGATCGGGACGTCGCTCCCCGGCAGTCTACCCTCGTAGACACCGCAGTACATGCGGCCGATGATGCCCATGGGCACCACCAACGTGCCCGGCAGTCGCTTGAGGCCGTGCTTCTCCCGATTGACGGCATAGTAGCGCGGGATGACCACGCGCACATCATGCCCCATGCGGGCCAGGTATTTTGGCAGGGCCCCGACCACATCCCCCAGCCCCCCCTCCTTGGCAAAGGGTGCGGCCTCGGAGGCGGAGAAGAGGATGGAAAGCTTGTCGGAGGAAGGCTTCACGGTGGCTCCGGAAAGAATCGGCCGGCAATCAGCCACAGAGTCGCAGAGCCACAGAAATAAACGGTTTCAAAGTCATGCTCCCGGTTTTTCTGTGTCCCCGCGCCTCGATGGCTACGACGGGCCTTTTTTACTTGGGCACGCTTTCCCAGTCGGCAAGGAATTTCTTGATGCCGGCGTCGGTTAGCGGATGCCTGGCAAGCTGCATGATGACCGAGTAAGGGATTGTGGCGATGTCGGCGCCGATCAGGGCGGAATTGAGGACGTGGATCGGGTTGCGCACGCTGGCCACGATGATCTCGGCCACATAGCCGTAGTTGTCGAAAATGGTGCGAATCTCTTCGATGATCCCCATGCCGTCCTGGGAGATATCGTCCAACCGGCCCACAAAGGGCGAGACATAAGCGGCGCCTGCCTTGGCGGCCAGGAGGGCCTGCATGGGGGTGAAGATCAAGGTCACGTTGACCTTGACCCCCTTTTCCGACAGGGTTTTGGTGGCTTTGAGCCCTTCCGGCGTCATGGGCACCTTGATCACGATGTTCTTGTGGATCTTGACCAGTTCCTTGGCCTCCTTGATCATGCCCGGAGCGTCCAGGGAGATGACCTCGGCCGAGATCGGGCCATCCACGATAGTAACGATCTCCTTGATGACATCCTTGAACTTGCGCCCCGATTTGGCGATCAGGGAAGGGTTGGTGGTGACGCCGTCCACCAGCCCCAGGTCGTGGGCCTCGCGGATCTCTTTGACGTCGGCAGTGTCGATGAAAAACTTCATGTGTTCCTCCGTTTATGATGGTTTATGGTCAAGTTGTTCGCGGAATTTTTCCAGGCAGTCCATGGAGCAGAAATAATGACGCTCACCCTCAAGGCGGCCCACCACGGCGTCCTCCTCGGACACATATATGCCGCAGACCGGGTCGCGATAGGTCGCTGCGGCCTCTCGTTGCCCCGAGGTCTTGACTTCCGGCTTTTTCCCGCTTGCCAGGGCCACGACGACGCGGTAACCGATGTAGATCAGCATTCCCCAGATCAATAGCCTGATCACAGTATTCTCTCCGGTTATAGTTTTACTACGCTCCCATCGGATCGCAACGTCTCCAGAAGGCTCGCAACCGTCCGTTCCAGAACCGGATGCATGAGGCCGGGGGCCAGATCGTTGAGCGGCTCCAACACGAAGCGCCGCTCCGCCATGCGCGGGTGGGGGACGATCAACCCCTCTTCCTCCATGATCATCGATCCGTAGAGCAAAAGGTCGAGATCAATGGGCCGCGGACCCCATTGGACAGTCCGTATCCGGCCAAAGACGTTGCTTTCAATGCCCAGCAGCCGTTCCAACAGTTCGCGGGGGGGAAGTTCGGTAGCAAGCCTGAGAACACCATTGTAGAAAGAAGGCTGGTCAATGCCCCCAACGGGAGATGTTTCGTAGAATGCGGACAGCCCTGTCACCCGGCAACCGGGCAGCTTGCCGATCTCCGCCACTGCCCGCAGCAAGTTGAGTTCCCGGTCTCCCCTGTTTGAGCCAAGGGCGATATAGGCATCTGTCTCCACCAGATAATTAAAGCATAACCGGCTTGCGGCGTCAACCGCATCGATGGAAGCGCAGGAATCACGGCACAAGAGCCCTTGCAATTGCGGCATCCGGCGGCAGAGGTCGCTCTTAACGGCCTGCAACCGGGTGCCTGCGAGGCTGCTTGGCTGGAGGTGGCGGGGATATGGGCCGCTCTGGCGTGGAGATGCCTGTTATTGCAGGTTCTTCGCGACGCGGGGAGACCGAATTGACTTTCATCGAAAGCTTGATATTGTTTTTTTCACGGGGAGTGACAAAAAAACCAGCGTTACCAAACGGGAGGGCAAAATGAATAGAGAGATCGACAGGAGGGAGTTTCTGAAGCTCGCTGGCATCGGAAGCGTCGTTTTTGCCTCTGGCCTGCACGGTATGGCGTATGCAGCCGGCAAGGAGGACTTCTTCTTCATCCAGATGTCCGACAGCCACTGGGGATTCAACGATCCCAGGATCAATCCTGATGCAAAAATAACCTTGAAGAAGGCGGTCGAGACGGTGAACAGCCTGACCACCCAGCCGGATTTCATCATGTTTACGGGGGACCTGACCCACACGACGGATGACGGCAAGGAACGGAGGAAGCGCCTTTCCGAATTCCGCGACATCGTGAGCAACCTGAAGGTGAAAGACGTACGGTTCATGCCGGGCGAACATGACGCTTCGCTGGACAACGGCGCGGCGTACCTCGAATACTTCGAGAAAACCCATTACACGTTTCAGCACAAGGGTGTCAACTTCATCGTCATCGACAACGTCTCCGACCCGACCGGAAGTATCGGCGACAGCCAGCTTCAATGGCTGGGTACCGAACTCGGCAAACTCGACAAGGACGCCCGGATCGTCGTGTTCACGCATCGCCCGCTGTTCGATCTTGCCCCCTCCTGGGATTGGGCGACCCGCGACGGGGCCAAGGCGATCGACCTGCTGATGCCATTCAGGAGTGTAACCGTCTTCTACGGCCACATCCACCAGGAGAATCACCATGTAACCGGTCATATACCGCACCATTCGGCGAAGGGGCTGATGTACCCCCTGCCGGCTCCGCTGTCGCTGCCCAAAAAGGTTCAGCTCCCGTGGGATCCGGCAACTCCGTACAAGGGGCTTGGCTTCCGCAGTATCTCGACGAAAATGACCTATGGTGATTACACCGTCACTGAATACCCCGTCACGAAAGGATAAATAGATGCGACTCCTGCGGAAAGCTGCTGCGTTTTTTTTTCTTCTTGTCGTCTGGCTCATGGGCGGCCCCGTGGGTCCCGGCGCCCACGCGGGCTCGGAAAAGGTCATCAAGATCACTGCCAAGAGATTCGAGTATAATCCGAGTACCATCACCCTCAAGAAAGGGGAGCCGGTAACGCTGGAATTCGCTTCACTTGACAGGCCGCACGGTTTCAATTCCCCCGGCCTGGGGATCCGGACCGATATCCTGCCCGGAAAGGCTTCGACCATCCACCTCACCCCGGACAAGGCCGGCACGTTCCCTTTCCACTGTGACCTGTTCTGCGGCGATGGTCATGAAAACATGACGGGTGAGATAATCGTGACGGAATGATTTTATTACGGGTTAAAAGGGAGGCGTATGCTTCATCCATGAATGCGCCGTCACAAGATCCGCCCCACTGTTTTTTGCAGTGAACGCCAGAGCGAAACCAACTGCGGCGCCCCTTGAAAACCGGGCGCACAACTGCCCCGCAAGCCCCGTGTCCGGAAGGGCTCCCACCTCTTCAGGCTTTACAGACAGGTCTCCGGGGGGGCTATCTCACCTCCACGTTTCTGATCCCCTCCGGCTGCCAGGCCGGAGAGATCACGAACGAACCCCGCTTCTCCTTGCCCAGCAGTAAACTCCCGAAGGTAACGGCCATGCTCCCGAAACGCTCATTCACCTTATCCATGGCCTTTGTTGCCTCTGCCTTCTTGCGGTCTTCCTCAAAGAGAGATGGCTGCTGCGCCTGATGGTTGAGATTGGAGAGACTGATTCCCATGAGGCGTATTGGCTGTTCCAGTTCAACCGTGTCCAGGAGGGACAGGGCCGTCCTGTAGATTTCGTCCGACTGGTTGGTATAGTCCTTCAGGGTCGTCTGCTTGCCGATGCTGGTGAAAAAATCGGCGTAACGCACATATAGGCCGATGGTTTTGCCGGCTACACGGTGCCTGCGCGCCCGGTTGCCGACCATGTCGGAGAGTTGCAGCAGAAAACGCAGGATGTCCTCCCGCGCCTCGATGTCCCGTTCCAGGGTCATGCTGTGACTGACCGATTTCACCTCACTCTCTTCCCCGTAGGGGAGGACCAGGGAGTCGTCCCGGCCCAGTCCCATCTGTTTGAGATGTGTGCCGATGGCCCCAAACCTCCTGATCAGCCTGGCTTCGTCGCAGCGCCCCAGTTCGCCGCAGGTGTAGATACCCATCTGGTTGAGGTGGAGCTGTATCTTTTTGCCGACACCGCACAGCACCCCTATGGGCAGGCGCTCCATAACGGCCGGCACATCCGACGGGGCAATGATCGTCAAACCGTCCGGCTTGTTCATGTCGCTGGCCAATTTGGCGAGCAGTTTGTTGGGAGCGATGCCGACGGAGCAGGTTATTCCAAGGCCCTTCCTGATGCGGGCCTTAAGTTGGCAGGCGATGTTTTCAGCGTTCCCGAAGATAGAAAGGGATCGGGTCACATCCATGAAGGCCTCGTCGATGGATAACACCTCCACTTCTGGGGAGTAATCCTGCATCATCCCCATGATCTCGCGGGAGGCCCTGGTGTAACTCCTGTTGTTGCCGGTGACGAGCACGAGGTGCGGGCAGCACCGCCTGGCCTCCCACACCGCCATGCCGGTTCGGACGCCGAAGGCGCGGGCCTCGTAGGAGGAAGTGGTGACGACGGCACGCTGGCCGGCTCCGGTGACGGCAATCGGCTTGCCCCGCAGGTCGCGGTTGGCCTGCTGTTCCACCGAGGCGAAGAAGGCGTCCATGTCGATGTGAAGGATGGTTCTGGCTCTCATGATCGTACTGTCGGGGAAACGCGGAGCGACCTCGTTACCCCATCCGGCGGTAGATGCCGATGACCTTGCCCACGATGCTCACCTCCCCGTCGCCGGGGCGAAGGATGATGGCCTTCATGTTGGGGTTGGCCGGCTGAAGACGGATGTGATCCCGTTCGCGGTAAAACCATTTCATGGTAGCTTCCCCGTCCACCATGGCCACCACCGTGTCCCTGTTCTCTGCGGTGGGCTGGGGGCGCACCAGCGCCAGGTCGCCGTCGAAGATGCCGGCCGCGATCATGGAATCGCCGCTGACCCGGAGAAAAAAACAGCCCGCACCCCTGATTTCGCTCCGGTCAACGGAAAAATACCCCTGTATATCCTCGATGGCCGGAGACAGGCTGCCCGCCCGCACCGTACCGACGATGGGGAGCGAAAGCGCCCCGCCCACGGGCCTGTTCAGCGCGATGCCGCGGGAACCCCCATCCCGCCTGAGACACCCCTTCTTTTCCAAGGCCGCCAGGTGCTTGGCCACGGGCAACGTCCCGCTAACCCCCAGATGGCGGGCAATCTCCCGCTGGGTCGGCGGATAGCCCGTGCCGTCGGTATGTGAAACAATGAAATCCAATACTTGCCGCTGGCGATCGGTCAATTCCTGCATGGCACTCCCCTATGGTATTCATATGAATACCATAGGGGATAACGAACTTGATGTCAAGTTTGCCCGATTGTAAAAAATTTCTCGTCGGGCTTGCGATAAGTAAGTCATTTAGTGTATGTTTCTGGAAGATTACCCTGATGAGAGGCAGATATGACTAAAGCAGACATCGTCGAGAACGTATCCAGAACGTGCGGATTTGCCAAGAAAGAGTCCTACGACCTGGTTGAATCGGTTTTCAGCATCGTCAAGGCCACCTTGGAAAGCGGCCAGGAAGTCAAGATTTCGGGCTTCGGAAAATTCGAGGTCAAACAGAAAAATGCCCGCCGCGGCCGGAACCCGCAGACCGGAGAATCGATCATACTCGATCCCAGGCGGGTGCTCACCTTCAAGCCGAGCAATCTGCTGAGGGCGGCGATCAACGGCGATGCGGAGCAGGGGCCGGCGTGAAACGGGTTCAACTCGGCTCCACCGGCATCGACATCTTTCCGCTCATCTACGGCACCCTCCCCCTGGGCCCACTCCAGGCGGGCGTAACTCCCCGCGAGGGGGGACGGCTCATCCGCCACGCCCTTGAGCAGGGAGTAACCATGCTCGACACGGCCGCCCTCTACGGGACCTATCCCCATGTCCGGGAAGGACTGAACGGCTGGCGGGGCGAGGTGACCATCGCGACCAAGACCCATGCCGCCGACGCTGCCACTGCCCGTGAACATGTGGAGTCGGCCCTGCGGGAACTGGGCCGGGAGCGGCTCGATATCGTGCATATCCACGGCGCGCGGGTGGCCGACCCCTTCACGGAACGGGCCGAGGTACTGGAAGCCCTCCTCACGATGAAGCAGGAAGGCAAGATCGCCCATGTGGGACTCTCCTCCCATTATATCGAGGCCTTTCGCAAAACCGCCTCCCACCCGGAAATAGAGGTGATCCATCCGCTGATCAATAAAAACGGCATGGGTATCCTGGACGGCACCGCCGCCGAAATGGCCGGGGCCATCACTGTCTGCGCCCGTTCCGGCCAGGGGGTCTATGCCATGAAGGCCCTGGCGGGGGGCAACCTGATATCCGAGGCGCGCCAGAGCATGGCCTTCGTGGCCGGACTCGAAGGTATCCACGGGGTTGCCGTCGGCATGCTTTCCGAACAGGAAATCGACGCCAACGTTGCCTTCTTCGAGCATGAGGTGATGGAGGAGGCGGTCTGGGAAGGGCTGGAGAGCCGACGCCGCCGACTGTTGATCATGGAACGGTTCTGCAAGGGATGCGGCGCATGCATCGAGATTTGCGGCAGCAAGGCACTGTCGCTGGTGGGCGGCAAGGCGGTGGTGGACGAGGCGGCCTGCGTACTGTGCGGCTACTGCGGTTCCGGGTGCCCCGAGTTTTTCATCCGGGTGGTCTGAGCAAAAGCTCTCCCCCCATGCAATAACGGCCCGGCCAGTCTCTAAACTGGCCGGGCCGTTTTCGTGCCTTGTTGTCCCACAGCCCGCATCCGTAACGCCTGAACGGCGGAGTGAGCGCTTGGCCTGCGTCCAATGCAGCATGGCATACCAAGCGAAAGAACGCGTGAAAGTGTCACGAATTCAGGTCAAAGGCTTGCTAACTCTGGTTGATCCCCGAGAGCCGCCAGGGATTGTTGCCCACCGGCCGGGTGAACGTCCAGAACTCCTCAAATTTTACCGGGTCGGTCTTGCTCCCCTCCACCACCTGGCCGCTGGCGTCGTCGGTCGTATAATCCAGCAGGTTGGCGTAGATCAGGGCAGTGACGTAGTCCTGGCCCGATTCCTGCCACGCCTCGCTGACCTCCACCTTGCGCACGGCGATATTCTCCAGCCGGTTCACCCGGTGCTCACGCAGGAGACGGTCGATGTCCTCCTGGAAAATCCGCTGCATCTCCGGCGTCAGAAGCGCCGTCACACTGCTCAGGTCCCGGTTCATCCAGGCGCCCTGGATCTTGAAGAAAATATCCATGACCACATCCGCAAAGCGCTGTTCGTCGAAACCGGGGTCCATCTGCCTGATATGGGAGAGACCCGCGGCGAGGTCCCCGGCCGTGTCGGCATAAGCCGATGCTATGGGCCGGGGCGCTTCTGATCCGGAGTAACCACCCATGGCAGCGGGATTCCGGTAGGTGGCCGCTTCATCACGCCTCCCTTTTACAATCCGGTATACCAGGTAGATAATACCGCCGATCAGGATGATCTCGAACAGCCCGATTCCACCGCCGAAACCTCCTCCCATTCCGCCGCCGAAGCCGAGGCTGCGGAAGAGCATACCGCCCAGCATGCCGCCGACGAGGCCGCCGGCCATATTACGCAGGAAACCGCCGCCTGCGGGTTGGGGAGCCTGGTAGGGCGATGGCGAAAATGGCTGGGGCGCATCCTGCTGGCTGGGGCGGGGTTGGGAATAGGGTGATACCGGCTGGGAATAGCTGCGCGACCCCCGGCTGCCGAGGGATTTGCCGCCGCCGGCGCGAGCCTCCGCGTTGACGGCGACAAGGGTTGTGCCGGCCACCAGGGCCATCAGGCAGAAAACCACCAACAACAGATATCTATTTTTCATCATGACTCCTTTTGTAACCAAGGTATGCTTTGGAGAAAGGGTAATCACTGCTTCGCCGTATGTCAATGCAGGCAACGCGGAGTCCGGTATACGAAGGACGGCCGGTCGCCCAGGGGGCCGGATCATTACATGATACTGTTCAGTTGCCGGCGCAGCTCGCCGTGATCCGGCACGTAGCGTTCGACCAGCTTCCAGAAGCCGGGCCCGTGGTGCCGCACCCTGATATGGCACAACTCGTGGATAATTACGTAATCGAGACACGCGGGGGGTGCTTTGATGAGGTGGAGATTGAGCGATATGCGGCCGGTGCGGTACGAATAGCTCCCCCATCGGCTCTTCATGGAGCGGATCACGATGGCGGGGAGCGACATTCCTTTCTCCCCCATCCTCCGGTGGCACTCGATTTCCCGTTCCCGGAAGATGTGCAGCGCCTGGTTGCGGTACCAGACATCGATGAGTCGGCGGATGCCCGATACGTGCGGCTCACCAGGGGTGGTAACCACCAACTCGTCGCCCCTGAGCGACACCGATTCCGCCGCCCCCCGTTCCAGCGTCAATCCATATCGCTTCCCCTGGAACAGAAAGCTCGCACCGCTGTCGTAGCTCTGGGAAGGTGTGGGAGGCCGGCTGTCGAACTCCCGCCATACCCTGACAATCCATGCCGCCCGCCGGGAAACGAAATCGCGGATCTCCCCGAGGGGTACGCGCAACGGCACCCTGACGATCACCGACTTGTCCGGCCCGACCGTCATACCCAGAGTCCTCCGCCGGGAATGAGCGTACAGGAACGGGATCACCGTGCCGTCAGATTCGATGGAATCGGGACACAGATGGGACTGTCGGCGCCGTTGCAGCTCTTTCACGGTCCTCCCCGCTTGATCCACCCCACCACTCCTCCCATGGCGTAGAGGAGGCCCATGGGTACGGCCCAGGCGGCAAGAAACCAGCCCGACAGCCTCAGACGTCTCGATGTCAGGTTTTCCACGGTCTGGCGGTAGTTCCTTTCTATTCTGTCGAAGCCCGCATCCCCCTCCTTACCGATCCGGTAGGTCTTGCGAACATGGGCGACCCAGGGGCCATACCCCTGGATACGAGCTGTTTCGAAGATTTTTTCGGGGGATTCCCCCACAAAGGCGAGACCGTCGTATCTGCGCACTTCTTCCGTAACGGCGAACACCATGGCCTTGTCCACCTGCCGGCGCTCCGGCATGAGCAGCCAGCCTGCGGTGACAAGCATGAGCAGATACGTGGCACCCGTCACCAGCCAGAGGCGCTGCCAACTTTTCAGGTCACGGCACTTCTGCGCACGGCTCCAGATGCCGGAACGGTTTTTGTGAAGCGTAATATTCATGGCCGTTTTCCCGGTATTGCTTACGGTCCACTCCCTGGTTGCCGTCGAAAATCATGGTACGCCAGAGACACCCTCCGGTCAAGCTGTGGGCATCCGGGACCTTATCTTACACCGGGCCGACAATGACCCCATGCCTGATGTTGAAAGGAATATCCCTGGGAGAGCGGGGACCAAGAAGCGGGTGATTCAATATTTAAATTCTATAGGACTCATATTTATCAAATAGCCCATTTGGGGTCGTCAACACCTCATATCAGGCAGCAATATGCCCGCCATCAAAACATCATGGTCCACAACATGCTGATTATTAACATTATTACCACAAAAATAGTATTGGCACTACTTATGCTTTCTCTTGTGCAAGGTTTTAAAATTTCTTCGGAGGTAGTACAAATGAAAAAAGTTCTCTCCACCATCGTTGCCGCTATCGTAGCTCTGTCCTTCTCGGCTGTTGTTTTCGCTGCTGACGCCGCTGCTCCTGCTGCCGACGCCGCTGCTCCGGCTGCTGAAAAGAAAGAAGTGAAGAAACCGGCTAAGAAAGCCAAAAAAGCAAAGAAAGCCAAAAAAGCCGAGAAGAAAGAAGCTGCTCCGGCCGCTGACGCTGCTGCTCCGGCTGCCAAGTAATTCCTTTTCCTCCTAAAGGGGAACACAAAAGGCCGCATACACCCCGTATGCGGCCTTTTGCTTTTTTATCCACACGCGGCGCCCCGGGATTGCCCGATCCGGCGCGGCAGCCGAACGGCAACCGCTTAGAATTTATACGCAAGCCAGGTGGTCAGGTAATCCACATCCCTCCCGGGTCCTGATTCCTTCAGGAAGCTGCCGGCGAAGAAATGCCCGTAGATGGCGACAAAGGACAGGTGCCGGTCGATATCCCAGAGCAGTTGCCCCTGGGACATGCTGCCGATGTAGCGGGCAGCGCTCGTCTTGCCGGAGCGGACCAGGGCCGTGGCGTTGTTGTACAGCCCGTCGCGGGTGCTCTCCCGCCAGAAAAAATCCCAGTCGAAGATCACGGTGAGGCGGTCGGCGGGGTGGAGGTCGATGCAGGGGTTCAGGTCGATGAAGTTGGCCGGCCCGATCAGTCCCGCCTCGCTGAAATAGGCCCCCTTGGGGAAGAGGGGGTTGAAGGTTTGCAGGTCATGGTTGGCCGGGTCCTCGTCTCCGCTGGCAATGTCCGCCCGCAGGCCGAAACGGGGCGTGAGCGGCACCGCGGCAAGGGTATAGCCGGTGTCCGAGGCGACCGTCCAGGCCTGGATGGCGCCGGTGCCGAAACTTCCCCACTGGTAGAGCGCCTCGAAGTTATAGTCCAGGGGGCGGGCGGTGCGCCAGAGCCGCGCCCCCACCGAATGCCGCGTCTCCCGGGCAGCCCCCTGGTCGAAGCCGGCCCTGCCGCGATAGAGCCCCAGGTAGTAAAGGTCCAGGTTCCCCCTGGCAAGCGGCGGGAACGGCAGGACCGCGTAGGCCCCCCAGAGGGCCTTGGTGTTGTCCGGGCCGTCATCGAACGCGTACCGGTTGGTCTGTGCCGGCTTGGCGGCAAAGCCGTCGATCCGGACCTCGCCCCTGCCGTACATGAGCCGGAAGCCGTCGAAGCTTTGGCGTACGTTCGGCCCCTCCCGCACCGAGACGATCCGTTGGGAACCGTAGGCCAGCTCCTGCCGCCCGGAGCGCAGGGTAAGCGCGGCGGCGTCCGGCAGGTCGAGCTTCAGGTCCAGGAACGCCTGGTGCACGTCCAGTTCGTCCCTGTCGGTCGGGCGCGGCCCTCCGGCGCGCCAGTTTTCCAGGCTGCTCTGGAACTGGCTGAACAGTCGCGCGTGCTCGCCCATGTGCAGGTCGGCGTGCAGGAAGTAACGCTGGAGGAGGTAGCCGTTGTCCTGCGGGTCCTTGCCCCAGTTGGGCCGGTTGAAGTATTCGTACCGCTCCCGCGCCTCCCCGCCGATGGACAGATACCAGGAGCCGGCCCGGTTGAACGGGATGAACTTGAGCGGGTCCCAGACATCGGAAGGTGCTGAAGGAGATCAGGCTGGAGGCGGCGCTGCCGATCGCTCACGGGCTTTCCGGAAGGACCGTGATCGGGCTTAAGGAGCTTGGTGGGGACATATTCATCGGGCTGGATGAGGGAAAGTTTCCGGGACGGAACGGGACGATCAGCAGCGCCTGCGAATCTGCCGGCTTCATGCCGCAAATTCGCCATGAAGCCGGCAGCCTTGTCGAGGTGCTGGGGATGGTCGGCGCAGGCATGGGTGTCTGCCTCATGCCGAGTGATGTTGCCAATCTGCCGCATCCCAACGTGGTTTTCATCCCCCTGGCCGACAGCACCATAGCGCCGATCCGCCTTGTGGTGGCCTGGCTGCCGGGGAACAAAAACGCCGCAATCCAGTATCTGCTGGAATGCCTGGAGCCATGAATTTCGGCGTTTGCCAGCCTTCGGCGATGAGGATGGCCTCGGCGATTTGCCGCATGGTCTTTTTCTTGTCCATTGCCCGTCTCTGAATCTTTCGGAACGCTGCCGACTCGGACAGCCGCCCGGATTGCATGAGGGCTTTCTTGGCCTTGTAAATGAGCGCCTGGTTCTCGATGGTTTTATTCAGTTCTTCCACGTTGGCCTTGAGAAGTAACACATTACAAAAAAAATTACCCGCCACCATGTGTCAATAGTTGCACACTTTCCTTTTTCCGTGTATTATCTCCCCAATATCACTCCATAAAATTCAGGGGATCTCTCCATGGAACCGATCATAACCTTCAAGGAGCGCTGCCGGCTCTGCTATTCCTGCGTGCGCAGCTGCCCGGTGAAAGCCATCAAGGTCGATAACGGGTTTGCCCAGATCATGTATGACCGCTGCATCGGCTGCGGCAACTGCCTGAGCTGCCCGCAGCAGGCCAAGGCCGTGGTGGACAGGATGGGACAGACCCAGGAACTGCTCACGTCCGGCGTACCGGTCGTGGCCGTGCTGGGGTGTTCCTTCCCCGCCTTCTTCCACGCCATCACGCCCGGACAACTGGTGGCCGCCCTGAAGAATCTCGGCTTCTGCGAGGTGCACGAGGGGGCCTACGGCGCCCGCATGATCGCCGACACCTATCGGAAGGTGCTGCAGGAGCCCGGGCGGCCGCTGATCTCTTCCCACTGCCCGGCGGTGGTCAGCCTGATCGAGCGCCATTTCCCCAAACTGATCCCGAACCTGGCGGGGGTCGTTTCGCCCATGATCGCCATGGGCCGTTTTATCAAGGACACCCTCGGCAAGGAAACCAAGGTGGTCTACATCAGCACCTGCATCGCCGGTAAATTCGAGGTGCAGGCGGCCGAATCGTCCAGCGCCATCGACGTGGTCCTCACCTACCACGAGATCGACAAGTTCTTCAAGAGCCGCGGCATCAACCCCGCATCGCTGACGGAAGCGCCGTTCGACGGGCTGGACCCGGGCAACGCACGCATATTCACCCTCACCGGCGGGCCGCTCAAGGTGTTCGATATCGAGCCGGAGTTCCTGGATACGGACATCATCTCCGCCGAAGGCGAGGATCACGCCATCGACATCATCCGGAACCTGGCCGCGGGCCGCATCTCCCCGTCGTTCGTGGACCTGCGGCTCTGCGACGGCGGCTGTGTCGACGGCCCCACCCGCGACCGGACGCTCAACCATTTTTTCAAGCGCAAACTGATCGTCAACTACAACAACAGCTCGCTCCCCTACAAAACCGCGCCGCACTACCATCCGGAGGCGGCCACGCCCGACCTGATGCGCCCCTACTCCGACAAGTCCCGCAAGCTGCCCAGCCCGGACCGGGACGACATCAAGCGCATCCTGCACTCCACCAACAAGTTCACCCAAAGCGACGAGCTCAACTGCCGCGCCTGCGGCTACAACACCTGCCGGGAACACGCCGTGGCCGTTTTCCAGGGGCTGGCGGATATCGAGATGTGCCTCCCCCACAACCTGCAGCAGGTCGAGGACGACCGGGGCCGCCTGATGCAGAAGTACGAGCTGATCCGGCGCGAGCTGGACCGGCAGTTGGGCGACGACCCGATCGTGGGGAATGACAGCAAGATCCAGGAGGTCCTGGAACTGATCCGCCAGGTGGGGCCGACGCCCACCACGGTTCTGATCAGGGGGGAGACCGGCACCGGCAAGGAGCTGACGGCCCGGGCCATCCACCGCCTCAGCCTGCGCAACGACAAGCCGCTGGTGACGGTCAACTGTACGACCATTACCGACTCCCTGCTGGAGAGCGAACTCTTCGGCCACAAAAAGGGCGCCTTCACCGGCGCCATCGGGGACAAGAAAGGACTCTTCGAAGCGGCCAACGGCGGCACCATCTTCCTGGACGAGATCGGGGACATCACCCCCAAGCTGCAGGCCGAATTGCTGCGGGTGCTCGACCTGGGCGAGGTGCGGCCGGTGGGGGGGGCGGCGCCGAAAAAAGTGGATGTGCGCCTGATCGCCGCCACCAACAAGGACCTGGAGCAGGGGATTCGGGAAGGCTGGTTCCGCGAGGATCTCTACTACCGGCTGAACGTCTTCAACATCCACCTGCCGCCGCTGCGCAACCGGCAGGAGTCCATCCCGAGCCTGGCCGAACACTTCCTCGACAAGGCCCGCAAAAAACTGAACAAGAACATCGCCGGCATCGAGGAGCGGGCCGTCAAGGCCATGCAGCACTACCCCTGGCCCGGCAACATCCGCGAGATGCAGAACGTTATCGAGCGCTCATCGGTTCTTTCCAAAGGCACGGTCATCCGCCTGGAGAACCTTCCCACCATCTTCGCCGACACCTACGAACGGTGCAGCAACGGCGAGGTCAACCGGCGCCACGCCTCTTTCAAGGCCGAACGGGAGCTGCACGTCACCCGCACGGAAAAAAACCTGATCCAGCGCTATCTCGAGGAGACCGGCGGCAACGTGGCCAAGGCCGCCAGGCTGGCAAACATCCCGCGCCGGACCTTTTACCGGCTTCTGGAAAAACACGGGCTTGATATCGTCCAGCGGGTCCGGACCAAGGCAACGGGCCAGGAGCCCCCGGAGTAGTGTATACTTTTGGCCATACCTGTGTCATTTAGTGCACACTTTTTCCGTAAACCGAATCCTGGCGTTTTTCCGCAAACTGGCAACGCACTGATATTATTCATTAGTTTTATGTATACTTCGTTTTGGCATGGATGTGGCAAAAGAGATGACACAATTATTCAAGCGCGTCATATCACACCACATAAAAACGGAGGAACACGAACATGGGCAGAATGAGAGAAAATCCGCGGTACAACGTAATCTCCATGAGGATCAGCGACGAAGAGCGCGAGCAGTTGGAAAGCCTGATGAGCAAAACCAAGAAGAGCGTATCCGACATCATGCGCGAGGCCATGGAATACTTCTCGGCCCAGCACGAGCAGACCAGCCTGAAGCAGAAGGCAGCCTAAGGCGCTCTTTCCCGGACGCACAAAAAGGCGGGCACAGATATTCTGTGCCCGCCTTTTGCTTTCTACCGCTGCCGCCCGGTGGTCAATTGATCAGGATTTCGAACTGTTCCTGATGGAAAGCGGGCTTGGCCCGCACCGTAATACGCTTCTTGAAGCGCTTCTCCAACTCTTCCAGGCCCCGCCGCTCTTCATCGTAGAGCAGGTCCGCCACCTGCGGATGGACCGATACCGTGGCCTTGGTCCCCTTGATGTCCAGCATCTCGCGGCGCAATTCCCGAAAAATCTCATGGCATACGGTGATCTTCGACTTGATGTAACCGCGGCCCTCACAGTAGGGGCACGGTTCGCACATCATCCTGCCGATGCTTTCCCGCACGCGCTTGCGGGTCATCTCCACCAGGCCCAACTCGGATATCTTGAGGATATTGCTCTTTGACTTATCCCCCTTGAGGGCCTCCTCCAACGCGCCAAAGACCTTGTCGCGGTTGACCTCTTTCTCCATGTCGATAAAATCGATGATGATGATGCCGCCGATATTGCGCAGCCGGAGCTGGTAGGCGATCTCCTTGACCGCCTCCAGATTGGTCTTGAGAATGGTGTCCTCAAGGTTGTGCTTGCCCACGAAACGCCCGGTGTTGACGTCAACGGCGGTCAGCGCTTCCGTCTGCTCGATAATGATGTAGCCGCCGCTCTTCAGCCAGACCTTTCTGCCCAGGGCCCGGCTGATCTCCACTTCCAGGCCGAAATGATCGAAGATCGGCTCTTCGTCATCGTACAGCTCGATGGAGTACCTCATCTTGGGCATGAAGGTGGAGATGAACTGGACGATCCGGTCGAAATCCGGCTTCGAGTCCACGATAATCTTGTCCACGTGCTCGGTGACGATGTCCCGCACCACCTTCTGGACCACATCCAGGTCGGAATGGATCAGGGAGGGGGCCGAAGCCTTTTCCTTCCGCTTGGCGATTTCCGCCCACAACGTCGAAAGATACTGGATATCCGACAGCAGGTCCTCTTCGCTTTTTCCTTCCGAAACCGTCCTGACGATATACCCCGAACCGCTCTGCTTGAGGCGGTCCACAATCTCCCGCAGCCGCTCCCGCTCCGCCTCGTCCTCGATGCGCCGGGAGATGCCCACATGGTCCACCGTCGGCATGTACACCAGGTGGCGGCCCGGCAGGGAGATGTGGGAGGTGATGCGCGCGCCCTTGGTGCCGATCGGCTCCTTGGAGATCTGGACCAGCAGCTCCTGCCCTTCCTGCAGCAGCTCCTCGATGGGGTGCAGCGGCCGGTAATCGGGATGGGCGGATTCCGGCTGCTCGCCGTTCGGCTCATGCTCCTTCTTGCCCTCGTCAAGGAGCGACTCGTACTCCTCAATGGCGTCAAACACATCCGCCACATACAGGAACGCCGCCTTCTCCAGGCCGATATCCACGAAGGCGGCCTGCATGCCGGGCAGCACTCTGATGACCCGCCCTTTGTAGATGTTGCCGACGATCCCCCGTTCACGGCTTCGCTCGATATAGAGCTCGGCAATAGTGCCGTTTTCAATCAAAGCGATGCGCGTCTCGTGGGAGGCGGCATTGATAACCAGTTCTGCTCCCATACCATCACTCTCCATCTATATAAAATATATTTAACAGGTCATTGCATAACGCCAGGCTTGTTCAAAAAACAGTCAGATCGCCGCACCCGCCCGACAAGCACTGAGGAGGCAACCCTCTCTCTATCTCTCCCCCAGAGGGGGAGAGCATGCCGTGCCCTCTCCCGGAGGGAGAGGGATTGGGTGGGGGACCGCGAAGGCGTCCGAAGGGTGAGGCCAATGGCCTCAGTCACAAAAGGGCTTTCGAGGACGAAGGCCTGACGGCTGTTTTTCAACAACCCTCCGGGCGGAAGACAACCCCCACCTTTTCCACCCGCAGCTCATCCATGGTGAGCGCATCGTTGCCGGTGATGGCGCGGGCGTACTCCACCGGCTTGCCCCGGCCGGCAACCAGCTCGATCGAGCCGGCCGCGGCAACCAGCGACACGGTTTCCGCCCGCAGGTCAATGGTTTGGCGTTCGCCCTTTTTAATCCGCTGAATGACGAAGCTGTCCTGTGCCAAAAACTGCTCACATTTTGCGGGAAGGTCACCTGAAGCAGCTTCGTTCAACGTTATGCGGTAGTGAGTGGCCGCCATCCGGGTTGAAAGAGATGGTGATTTCACGTCTGTCAGGTCCGCTTCCAGGATCTGCATCCCGTCGGGCAGGACCCGGTTCAGTCTGGCCTGCACCTCCTGGGCGGCGATCCCGGCGGCCACGAACATATCCATGTATTCCGCCCTGGATTCTATACCAACCGAGGTGGCGGTGGCAAAGGAGAATTTGGGATGGGGGTGAAAACCCTGGGAGAAAAGGATCGGCACCCCGGCCCGGCTCACGGCGCGCGTGAATACGGTGATCAGTTCCAGGTGGCTCAGAAAGCGCATGGCACCGGTCTTCGAGAAGCGGAGCCGGACGCGGGCCGGCAGCGGTTCAGCCGCCGCCGGGGCGGACAGGGGCGGCAGGGCGCCGTCGGGCGCGAGCCGCGTCGCCACCTCGCTGAAATCGCAGACACCGCAGGCGCCGCACCGGCCATGGCGGCAATCCGCGGTCGCCGTTGCGCCGAGGGCGCGCTCCCGCTCGGCCAGCAGGAACTCCCGCGTGACGCCGCAGTCCAGATGGTCCCACGGCAGGACCTCATCCAGCGCCCGCCGCCGCAGATACCATTCGGGCCGGATGCCGCAGTCGGCAAAGGCCTGTTGCCAGCGTTCCGGGGAAAAATGCTCCCCCCAGCCGTCGAAACGGCACCCCAGCTCCACCGCCCGGACCAGCACCGGGGCCAGCCGCCGGTCGCCCCGGGCAAAGACCCCCTCCATGAATGAAAGCGGGGCGTCCTGCCATTTGAAATGGAGCTTGCGCCTTTTCAGCTCGCCGCGCAGCAGCCCTTGCCGCTCCCGGATCTCGTCCCGGGAGATCTGCGGTTCCCACTGGAACGGCGTATGGGCCTTGGGCACAAAACTGCTGACCGCCACATTGACCTCGCCGGAAACGCCCGCCCCCTTGGCCTGGTCCTTGACCCGGCGCGCCAGGGCGGCGATCTCGAGCACATCGTCCAGGGTCTCCCCCGGCAGGCCGATCATGAAGTAGAGCTTGATGAGCCGCCAACCGGCCCGGTAGACATTGGCCGCCCCCTCCAGCAGGTCCGCCTCGGAGATTCCCTTGTTGATCACGCACCGCATCCGCTCGCTCCCCGCCTCCGGGGCCAGGGTGAATCCGGTCTTGCGCACCTTCCTGATCTCGTCGATCAACCCTTCGGTCAGCGTCCCGACCCTGAGCGACGGCAGGGAGACCGCCACCCGGTCCTGGGCATAGCGCGCCATCAGCCCGGTCAGGAGCGGGGCGATACAGGAGTAATCCCCCGAAGAAAGCGACAGGAGCGAGATCTCGTCGTAGCCGGTGGCCTCCAGGGACTTTTCGACCAGGTCCAGAACGGTTGCCGGCGAACGCTCGCGCACCGGCCGGTAAATGTAACCGGCCTGGCAAAAACGGCAGCCGCGGGTGCAGCCACGGGCGATCTCCACCGCCACCCGGTCGTGGATGGTCTTCATGAAGGGGACGACCGGCGCATCGGGATACGGCGCGCTGTCCAGGTCGGCAAGGAAACGACGGCGCACGCGCTCCCGGCCCGGCTTGAGCGGGGCGATCGCCGCGATGCTCCCGTCCGGGTGGTAACGGGGCTCGAAAAACGACGGGACGTACACCCCTTCGATGGCGGCCAGACGCTCCAGGAGCGCCGCCTTCCCCTCGCCTGCCCGTTTTGCCAGGCGCGCCGCCTCGGCGATCTCCCGCACCGCCTCCTCGCCGTCGCCCAGCAGGAAGGCGTCGAAGAACGGCGCCAGCGGTTCGGGATTATAGGCGCACGGACCGCCGCCGAGGACCAGGGGGAAGGGTTCGCGGCGCTCTGCGGCCAGGAGCGGTATGCCGGCCAGGCGCAGCATGTTGAGGATATTGGTGTAGGAGAGTTCGTACTGCAGGGTAAAACCGATAATATGGCACTCCGCCAGCGGGGTGGCGCTTTCCAGGGTCGCCAGGGGAGAGCCGGCGGCCGCCAGTTGCGACTCCATATCCGGCCAGGGCGCAAAGACGCGCTCCGCCGCAACCCCATCGACGGCATTGAGGATATGGTACAGGATCCGCAGCCCCAGGTGGCTCATCCCGACCTCGTAGACGTCCGGGAAGGCCAGGGCAAAACGCAGATCGGCCTCGTCCTTGCGCACGGAGCCCATCTCCCCGCCCATGTAACGGGCGGGTTTTTCAACGGTAAGGAGATTCATAAATAAAAGACAATCCTTAAGAATGTGATACGGAGGCTTGGGACTGTAACAAATCGGAGAGGAAGATGGCAAGGGAAATAGCCATTTTTTTCTTGCATCGGCGCACCATTAATGGTAAATGAATTATTCTGTTGCCGAAGTGGCGGAATTGGTAGACGCGCCAGATTCAGGTTCTGGTTCTCGCAAGGGAGTGCTGGTTCGATTCCAGTCTTCGGCACCACTCAAAGGAATCAAGGCTTTGCGGATTTTCTGCAAAGCCTTTTTTTCGTTCCGGGCGACGCCCAAAGGAATATTTTCCCTATCTGCACGAACATGCGCAGCCAAAGTCCCTGAACGGCTGAGCATTTCTCCCGCCGACCCGGTTTTGCCACCATCCCGGGATCGGGAAATTGTATTGCCTCCCGTTGCCAATCCTTTTATGCTGTAGCGGCAGTATCATCCCATAACCCACGAAATGGAGTTGCCATGCCGACCATCTTGAAAATGTTCCTCGCCGTCACCGTGGCCCTGAGCCTCCCGAACCTGGCGGCAGCGGCGGATGCAGCGCCGGCCGCCGCCACCAAGCCCGCCGCCACGCCTGAAACAGCCCAGAAGACTCCTGCCGCCGCCACGCCGGAGAGCAAGCCCGCCGACGCCGCGGCACACCAGATGACCAGGATCGGTTCCGTGGACCTGGCCCGCATCGGCGCCGAAACCGTGCAGGGCAAGGCCATCGAGGCCAAGCTCAAGGGCATGAAGGACAAACTGCAGGGCCGGGTCGATGCCAAGCGGAAGCAATTGGACAAGCTGCGCTCCTCCCTCGAAGCCAAGCTGCCCACCTTTACCCCGGCCCAGCGGGAGGCCAAAACGAAGGAATTCCAGAAAAAGGTGGAAGAGTTCCAGAAATTCGGCAAGCAGCTGGAAGAGGAGCTCTACACAACGCAGGAGAAGGAAAGCAAAGAGCTGTACGACGCGACCGAGCAGGCTGCCGCCGCCTACGGAAAGGCTAACGGCTTTGCCGTCGTCGTCATCAAGAAGGAACTGCTCTACGTGGGCAACAACATAGATGCCCGCGATATCACCGACGAGCTCATCAAGGCGCTGGACGAGGCGGCCCGGAAGAAATAGCTTTCCCCGCCATGGCGAAGGACGGAAAAGGGGCGGCATCGCATGATGCCGCCCCTTTCGTTATGGCGCCAGGGCGCGGGCCGGGTCAGTACCGGTAATGCTCCGCCTTGTAGGGGCCTTCCTTCTTCACCCCGATGTACGCGGCCTGCTCGTCGCTCAGCACGGTCAGCTGGGCATTGAGCTTCTTGAGCTGCAGGCGGGCCACCTTCTCGTCCAGGTGCTTGGGCAGGGTGTAGACCCCCACCGGATATTTGCCCGGATTGGTGAAGATCTCGATCTGGGCGATGGTCTGGTTGGCGAAGGAGGATGACATGACATAGCTGGGGTGGCCGGTGGCGCAGCCCAGGTTCACCAGGCGCCCCTTGGCCAGCAGGATGATGCGCTTGCCGTCCGGGAAGATGACGTGATCCACCTGGGGCTTGATCTCCTCCCACTGGTAGTTCTCCAGGGCGGCGACCTCGATCTCGTTGTCGAAGTGGCCGATGTTGCAGACGATGGCCTGATCCTTCATGCGGGCCATGTGGTCATGGGTGATGACGTGGTAGTTGCCGGTGCAGGTGACGAAGATGTCGGCCTTGTCGGCGGCATACTCCATGGTCACCACGCGGTAGCCTTCCATGGCCGCCTGCAGGGCGCAGATCGGGTCCACCTCGGTCACCCAGACCTGGGCCGAAAGGGCCCGCATGGCCTGGGCCGAGCCCTTGCCCACATCGCCATAGCCGCAGATCAGGGCCACCTTGCCGGCGATCATCACGTCGGTGGCGCGCTTGATGCCGTCCACCAGGGACTCCCGGCAGCCGTAAAGGTTGTCGAACTTGGACTTGGTGACCGAGTCGTTGACGTTGATGGCCGGGAAGCGCAGCTCGCCGCGCTCGTGCATCTGGTAGAGGCGGTGCACGCCGGTGGTGGTCTCCTCGGTTACCCCCTGGACCCGGGCGATGCGGGTCGAGTACCAGGTCGGGTCAACGGCCAGCTTCGCCTTGATGGCGGCAAACAGGATGGTCTCCTCTTCGGAACCGGGGTTGGCCAGGACCGCCAGGTCCTTCTCGGCCCTGGCGCCCAGGTGCAAGAGCAGGGTGGCGTCGCCGCCGTCGTCCAGGATCATGTTGGAATAGCCGCCGTCGGTCCACTCGAAGATCCGGTGGGTATAATCCCAGTACTGTTCCAAAGTTTCGCCCTTGACCGCGAACACCGGCGTTCCGGCTGCGGCGATGGCGGCCGCGGCATGGTCCTGGGTGGAGAAGATGTTGCACGAAGCCCAGCGCACCTCCGCACCCAGGGCCACCAGCGTTTCGATCAGCACCGCGGTCTGGATGGTCATGTGCAGGGAGCCGGTGATGCGCGCCCCCTTCAGCGGCCGGGCGGCGGCAAATTCCTCGCGGATGGCCATCAGGCCCGGCATCTCGGTCTCGGCGATCCTGATCTCCTTGCGGCCCCACTCGGCCAGGCCAAGGTCTGCTACGATGAAATCCTGTGACATGTGTGTGTTCTCCTTTTGTGTGGTGTTCGTATCGATTTTGTAGGGGCGGTGCTTGCTCCGCCCTTGACGTTCTGCGCTTGCTCCGCCCCGGTTTATTGAGCGCGGGAAACAGGGCGCAGCAAGCAGCGCCCCTACGCCGTTAGATCGTTGTTTTCGTCCTCGGCCCAACAGACCGGGTTGTGCTGGATGTATTCGCGGAATCCGTGCAATTCGCCGTCATCCCGCACCACCCGTTCATAATAATTGCGTTGCCATAACGGTTGTCCCTGTCGTCCCAACACTCGGTTTACCTCAATGGCGGATATCGATTTGAACGCCCGGACAACGGAACCCAATGTAGGGGGGCTGCTTGTTCCTACGAGGAAAACGATAAAATGCACATGATTCGGCATGATCACGAAGGCATCCAGTTCAGTACCGGAAAACCGCTCCGATAGTGAATACCATACCGATTCAACCAACCACCCGGCATCATTCGCCACCATCACTTCCCCATCAATCCGCCCGAATAGACATTCCTTCCCCTGTGTGCAGATGGTCACAAAATACGCCCCGGCAGAGGTATAGTCGTAATCACGGAGCCGGATGGAACGGCGATGATGGATATCCGGGTTGAAGGTCATGGTTTTAGTCACGTAGCGGGGAAATATCAATTTCTTTTTTTCGAAATGAACTGATTGAATCAAAGAAGAAGGAGACATTTCTCTCAAACTGTACCTTTGCATCCTGAATTGCAGACCTCAGATAAAGACCCAACTCATGCTGCAGGCTGAACTCGTTATAAACTTCAACCTGACCTGACTCAACGAGTTGTGAAAATTTCTCAAATTTTTCTTTCATAATAGTTACTCGGGAAACTCGTGACCTATTCTCTCGCCAACGCAGATCATCGGGCGCAGCAAGCAGCGCCCCTACGATACCACTCCCTTTACCACCAGCACCGTCTCCTGCCCCGCCGTTCCCTTGATCCTCGTGCAGCGGGTATCCACAAAACCCGATGCCGCAAGCCACGAGCCCAACTCGGCCTCCTCGAACCCCAGCCACTGGTCGGCCAGTTGGTCCCGGACCGCTTCGCGCTCGTGGCGGGCCAAATCGGCCAGCAGCAACACTCCACCGGGTGCCAGTACCCGCCGGATCTCGTGCAGGACGGCACCGGGATCGGCGGCATGGTGCAGCACCATGTTGGCCACGACGCACCCTGCCGAGGCATCGGGCAAGGGCAGGTGAGTTATCTCCCCCAGACGCAGTTCAATTGCGTTCGCGCCGTCGTGTTCCAGCCGGCGGCGGGCCTCCTCCAGCATGGCCGGGGAATGGTCCACCCCGATTACCCGCGCCGCCCGCGTTGCCAACTCAGCCAACAGTCCGCCGGTGCCGATGCCGATCTCCAATACGGTGACGCCATCAGGCACGAGTTCAAGCAGGAACCGGCGATACTCCGGGACCGGCAGGAGCGTCCGGGCCAAATCGTCCCACTGGTGGGCATGACGGTCAAAGAACTCCTGGCTGCGCCGACGGCGCTCCTCCAGCGCCGACGCCACTGCGGACAGATCGCGGCTCCGCTCGGGCAGACTGTTCAGTTCCCGCTCGAAGGCCGGCCGAATGGCGCCGAAAAAATTGCTCGCCTCGCCGGCCCGGTAGTAGCTCCAGGTCCCCTGCCGCTTGACCGACAGCACCCCGGCCTCGGTCAGGATCTTCAGGTGCCGGGAGATCCGGGACTGCCCCATGGCAAGAATCCGGGTCAACTCCTGGACGGTGAATTCGCCGCGCAGCAGCACCGCCACCAGGCGGAGCCGGGATGGGTCGGCAAGGGCTTTGAGGGTTTCGAGCATGACAATATCTGTTTTAACGATTTTATTATATCAACTTTTATTGATATAACATCGCAGGGGATGGCGGTCAAGCAAAAACGGCCCGCCGGGACATCTCCCGGCGGGCCGCAACGTGTACGTATTCCTGTTCAACAGGCCGTCGTTACGCCGCTTCCTGCAACGACTCCCGTTCCTCGCCGAACAGTTCGTTGAAGATCTCCTGCACCGTGGTGATACGGTCGGCCTTCCAGGCATTGGTGCCGCAGAAGACCAGGCCGGTATCCACATCGCCCCGCTGGGCGCGGTCAAGCGAGGAAACGATGCAGAAACGTTCGCCCGACTCCTTGTAGGAGCATTTCTTCAGGCAGCCCATGCGGCAAGGGGTGCCGTTATCCACATCGTAACGGCGGATGGCGTCCTTGTTCTTCAGGATGGCCCGCCCCGGCAGGCCGGCCGGGCTCATGATCAGCCCGATATCCTCTTTTGAGCAGCGCAGGTAGGCCTGCTTGAAGGCATCTTCGGCATCGCACTCTTCGGTGCAGACAAAGCGGCTGGCCATCTGCACGCCGTCGGCGCCTTCGGCCAGGGCATGCTCCAGGTCGGCCCGGTCCCACACGCCGCCGGCGGCGATCACCGGGACCTGCCCGCCGCATTCGTCGCGGAAGAACGCCTTGACCTGGCGCACGGTGGCATACTGGTCATACTCGCCGGCGCCGATATTCTCCATCTTTTCACCCAGGTGCCCGCCGGCGGTATCCGGGTCCTCCACCACCACCGCATCGGGCAGGCGGTTGTAGGCCTTCAGCCATTTCCGGGCGATGAGCTGGGCGGCCCGCAGGGACGACACGATCGGCACCAGGGCCACGTCGGGATGGTCGGCGGTCAGCTCGGGCAGGCTCATGGGGAGACCGGCGCCGCAGACGATCACCTTGGCGCCCGCTTCCACCGACGCCTTGACCAGTTGCTCGAAATCGGACAGCGCCACCATGACGTTGACGCCGATGACGCCGTCCGGCGCAATCTCATAGGCCTTGCGGATCTCGGCCTTGAAGCCCTCCGCATCGGCCTGGAAAAAGTTCCTGCCATTGTAGAAGCCGCTGTTGAGTCCGATGCCTGCCGCGGCAACCAGTCCCACGCCGCCGCACTTGGCCACGGCGCCTGCCAGGCGGCCGGCGGAGATGCGGACCCCCATGCCACCCTGGATAACCGGATACGGGACGGTGTACCTGCCTATCGTCAACGACTGCGCCATAACTCTCCTCCAAAGATACTCGGACACCTTTGCAGTCATCATACAAGGGATCGGATTGGCTGTTTGTAATACTTTTGTAAAAGAGCCGGAAGAACGGGCGGAACCGGTGGTGCGGGGCACGGGCCGGCACAAGCCTTTCGCGGTTGACTCTCCGGGGCCGATAAGGAATAATGCCCCTGCTGTTGACGATCAGGGAGTATGGATGAGAAAACCGTTTGCACACTGCCTTGCGATCCTGCTTGTGAGCGCCGCCCTGGCCCACGGGGAGGACCATGCCGGACCCGCAGCGACGCCGCCCCAGGCACAACCGGGCGCCATCGTCACCCTCTGGCCGCTGTTCGACTATCGCTCCAGCCCGGCCACCGGCTACAGCAACCTCTCCATCCTGGGGCCGCTCTTCAAACGCGAGCACAACGGCACCACCACCAGGACCGCCGCGAGGCCGCTCTTTTTCAGCCAATCGAGCCCGGCGGGCGACGAAAGCGACATCCTCTACCCCCTGGCCGGCACCAGCAGCGATGAACACGGCTCCGACACCCAGGTGCTGCACCTGTTCCAGAAACACGCCGAAGGCACCGGCACGAGCGAGGAGCGGCACAGCAGCATGCTGTTCCCCTTCTACATCAGCGGCCGTTCGGACAAGTACGGCCCCTACACCTCCGTGCTCCCCCTGTACGGCGACATCTACGAACGCTTCTGGCGCGACGAGTACCATTTCGTCATGTTCCCCATCTATGGGCGCACCGTGAAGAAGGGGACCACGTCCACCAACTGGCTCTACCCGTTCTTCAACAGCACCTCGGGCGAAAAGGAGAGCGGTTTCGCCTTCTGGCCGCTGTACGGGCAGGCGCATAAGGAAGGGGTCTACGAGAAACGTTTTGCGCTCTGGCCGATCTACAGCGACGAGCACTTGGGGCAGAATACGGACAACCCCACCAGGAACCTGAACCTGTTGCCGTTTTACGCCTCGTCGGATTCGCCGAAGCAGAGTTCGACCCACGTCCTCTGGCCCCTGTGCGGCGTGGTGCGCGACGGCACGGGGACGGCCGTGGAGCGGGACTTCCTCTGGCCGTTCTGGATGACGGCCCGGAACGCGGATTCGAGCACCGAGCGCTATCTCCCCTTCTACGCCGAATCAAAGGCCAAGGAGAGCGGCAGCCGCTGGGTGATGTGGCCGATCTACCGCAAGGCTACCATCGATTCCCCCACCTTCCGCCAGGACAAGACCAGCCTGCTCTATTTCCTGTTCCACCGCTCGGACGAAACCTGGCCCCAGGCGGGCAGGAACCGCGCCCGGAGCGCCTTCTGGCCGCTCTACGCCTGGAAGCGGGACGAGAACGGCCAGCGGACGCTCTCCATGCCCGCCCTGGTGGAGCCGGTCATCTGGAACGACGGGGTCGAGCGCAACCTGGCGCCGTTTTGGCGGCTCTTCATCAGCACGTGGGATGACCAGGGCAATGGCGCGACCTCGATCCTCTGGAACCTTTTCTGGCGGGAGAAGCGGGGCAACGAGAGCGCCTGGGAGCTTTCGCCGCTGGTATCGTACCGGTCCGCCGGGGATGGGAGCGAATTCAGACTGCTGAAGGGGCTCTTCGGCTATGCCGCGGACAAGGGGACAACATCCCTGAGTATCTTCTGGGTGCCGTTCGGGATATAATCGGACCGGTACATCATGAAACGCCCCGTATTGTGCGGGAGAAGGTCTTTTTCGGGACAAACCATGACCAAATTTCTCGAATTCATCGGCAAGCAACTGATCTACTCGTTCGGCATCGTGGGCGAGGTGTTGATCCTGCTCAAACGGACGCTGTTCGCCTTCCGCGAGGCGCCCCACAACATGCCGTCCATCCTGGCCCAGATGGCCATCATCGGTTATGAAACCCTGCCGGTGGCCTCGGTGATGGCCTTTTTCGTCGGCATGGTCCTGGCCCTGCAAACCGGCGTGGAGCTCTCCAAATACGGCACCCAGGACATCGTCGGCAGCATCGTCGGCCTCTCCATGGTGCGGGAGATGGGACCGGTCATGGTCAGCTTCCTGGTGGCGGGGCGGGCGGGCAGCGCCATGGCGGCCGAGATCGGGGTCATGAAGGTCTACGAGGAGATCGACGCCCTCACGACCCTGGACATCGACCCGGTACGCTACCTGGCCATGCCGCGCCTGATCGCGGCCCTGATCTGCGTCCCGATCCTGACGATCTACGCCGACTGCGTCGGCATGCTCGGCGGCGCCATCATCAGCCACCTGCACCCGCGGCTGTTCATCTCCTACGCCACCTACACCGACTCGCTGCGCACGGCCCTCAAATTCAGGGAGATCGCCGCCGGCCTGATCAAGTCCTTTGTCTTCGGCGGCATCATCGCCGTCATCTGCTGTTACGTGGGGTTCAACACCTCGGGCGGCGCGCGGGGGATCGGCGTCTCCACCACCCGGTCGGTGGTGCTTTCCTTTATGCTGATCCTGGTGGCGGATTACTTCCTGACGCGGGTTCTGATGTAGGGAGGTTGTTGAAAAACAGCCATCTCTCCGCCGTCCTCGAAAGCCCTTTCGTGCGGCGTAGCGCTGCTACGCCTCCTCAGGGCTTCCTGCGGGTGCGACGATCTGACTATTTTTGAACAACCTGAACTTTTCAACAGTCTCCTAAGTTAGGAGGGGGTTGAGGGGGTGCCCGAGAGGACGGCGGCGAGATGGCTGTTTTTCGACAACCTGCTCAGTCCCGCGGTACGGCCAGCATCCTGTCCAGGGCCTGCCGGGCCTTGACGCGAACCTCCTCGGCAACGGCGACCACCGGCGACATGGTCTGGAGCGAGTAGAGCACGTCCTCCAGGGAGGTCAGCTTCATGTTGGGGCAGATCAGGGCCGGCGAGGCCAGGATGAACTCCTTGCCCGGGTTTTCCAGCCGCAGTTTGTAGAGGATGCCGGCCTCGGTGCCGATGATGAACTTCCTGGCCGAGCTGGCGCGACAGTAATCGTACATGCCGCTGGTGGAACAGACATGATCCGCCAGGGCCGAGACCCCGGGCGCGCTCTCCGGGTGGCAGATGAACAGGGCGTCGGGATGTTCGCTCTTTTTCTGCATGACCGCCTCCACGGTCATGCGCTCGTGGGTCGGGCAGAACCCCTCCCAGAAGATGAAGCGTTTCTCCGGGACGAACCGGGCCACCCAGCGACCCAGGTTCCGGTCCGGCACGAAGATCAGCTCATCCTCCTTCAGGGACCTGACCACCTTGAGCGCGTTGGCCGAGGTGCAGCAGATATCCGAGTGGGCCTTGATCTCGGCCGACGAATTGACATAGGTCACCACCGGCACGCCGGGATGCTCCCCCTTCAGGGCCTCCAACTCCTCCACCGTGACCATGTCGGCCATGGGGCAGCCGGCGTCGGGGCGCGGCAGCAGCACCTTCTTGCCGGGCGACAGGATGGCGGCCGACTCGGCCATGAAGTGTACGCCGCAGAAGACGATCACATCCGCCCCGGTCTTGGCCGCCTCCATGGACAGGGCCAGGGAATCCCCGGTGATGTCCGCTATTTCCTGCACCTCGTCGCGCATGTAATTGTGGGCCAAGAGCACGGCGTTATGCGCCGCGAGGAGCGCCCTGATCTGTTGTTTGATGTCGTCTCCCATTGCCTGTACCTCCCAAGGTTGCGCCGCCTGACGAGCGGGAACTGAAAAGGATGAAAAAACATGCTTCGGGTTGCCGTGCGCGCAGGTAGTTCGCCTGCCCGCTACGGCCATCCGTGCAACTCTTCAAGCCGGATTATCTGAAATGATGTGACTTCCCTGCCTCTCTCCCGCGGCGACGGTCCTGTCCACGGACGGCAGACGGCCATGCTACCCGATAGTCCCCGAAAAAACAAGACACCGTAACCAGGACCGGTTCCGGATCGCTAAGATGGCAAGAGGAAACGCGATGTGCCGCCTCAAAACGCGAGGAGGCTCCTCGTGGCGATCAGGATGGTCGGTGGGTTAAAAAGAAGGCTGTTGCCTGATCAGGATGGGCTGAAACTTTTCAGGCCAGGCCGGTGGCCGACAAGCAGGCGCTATCCGGGATCGCTTGCAATGGTTTGCGGCTGGCACGGGCAATCGAGCATGTTGATTGTGATATATCGATCTGATATAAATTTCGCTATCATACCTCGTGCGGCATGACGGAATACTCTGCAAGGCCTGCACCGTAGCCGCCTCCGGCAAGAGATTCTACGGTTTTTTTGAACCCTGCACATAGTTTGGATTTTGTGCGGGTTTCCCTCCCAAAATGCAAAAGGGGTTTTATGAAGAGCAATACTACGCGGGATCTTTTATTACTGTGCGTCGCCTTGGCTATCATTACCATTGCGGTATACCTGCAAGCGGGAACCCACCCCTTCACCTACTATGACGATCCCAACTACGTTACCAGGAATCCTCTCGTTGGAGCAGGGGTCGCGCTTGAAAACCTTTTTGGGGCTTTTACTTCCGTCCACGCGTCAAACTGGCACCCGGTGACCTGGATCTCGCATATGATCGATGTCGAGCTCTACGGCATGAATCCCGCCGGCCATCATCTCACCAACGTCCTTGTCCACACCGCCTCCTCACTGCTGCTGCTTTTTCTTTTCTTCCGCCTGACCAAAGCGCTTTGGCCGAGCGCATTCGTGGCCGCCCTGTTTGCGCTCCATCCGCTGCACGTGGAGTCGGTTGCCTGGATTGCCGAGCGCAAGGATGTCCTGAGCGCGTTTTTCATGATCCTCACCCTCCTCATCTATGCCGAATTCACGACGACGCGCACGAGAGTGTGGTACGTTCTGGCCCTGGTTGCTTTCATACTCGGCCTCATGTCCAAACCGATGCTGGTAACCCTCCCTGCGATCATGCTTTTGCTGGATTTCTGGCCTCTGAACCGGATCGGAAACGGGGAGCGTTCAGAGAGCCTCCTTGCCCTTGTAAAAGAAAAAGTCCCCTTCTTCATCTGTTCGCTCTTCTCGATTGCAATAACCATCTATGCCCAGAACAAGGGTGGGGCGCTGAGGGACCTTGAACAGGTGCCTTTCGGTCTCCGTATCGAAAACGCCCTGGTTGCGTACGTTACGTATATTTTCAAAACATTCTGGCCGCAGAATCTTGCTTTCCATTACCCCATGCCCCCATCATTTCCATACTGGCAGTCCATCGGTGCGCTGCTTTTCCTGCTCATCATATCGGGCGCCACGATTCTGTTCAGGCATAAACAGCCCTATCTTGTGGTTGGATGGTTCTGGTACCTCATCACGCTCTTGCCCGTTATCGGCCTGATTACCGTGGGGTCGCAAGCCATGGCGGACCGTTACACATATATCCCGCTGATCGGGATCTTCGCCATGGTTGCCTGGGGAGTCCGGGGACTTGCCAAAGACCTGCCATATCGGGCAGGTGTCCTGGCCTTGCTCGCCGGTACGGTTATCACAATCGCAACGTGTTTGACGTGGCGCCAGATCGGTTACTGGCGAGATGATGTTTCACTTTTTCGGCATACCCTTCAGGCAACCGCCGGTGACTATATTACCCATTTCGATCTGGCAATTGCGCTTGCCAAGGCAGGGGATACGGACGCTGCAATACAGGAGTTTCAGGAGACCGTGCGCCTGAAACCGGATTATGGGGAGGCATATAACAGTTTGGGGCTCACCCTTGCCCGAGCCGGCAACATTGATGCTGCAATCCGGGAATTTCAGAATTGCCTGGAATTGAAGCCCAATTATCCCGATGCCCATAACAACCTGGGCGTTGCTTTTGCCGGCAAGGGTAATGTGGATGCTGCAATCCGCGAGTTTCAGGAGGCCCTGCGGTTACGGCCCGACTTTGCCGATGCCCATGACAACCTGGAAGCGGCTCTCGCGCAGAAGGGGCCACATGAAAATGCCAAAAAATAGCCTGCCGCGACGGTTCGCGAAGCCGGGACCTTTGCAGGGTACATCCCCCGCGCCCCCGTAGACCCGTTACGGGGCTTTTCTCTTGAACAGATACCAGTAGTGCCCCTCGTCGATAACCATGAATTTATTCTTGATGTAATCGACATAATCAGGGGTCAGTTTGATCCAGAACTTGTTGATGATGATCATGTCCGCGTTTGAAAGCACCTGCTCGGGCTTCAGATGGTACCTGTTGGTATAGCTTGCCTTAAACCACCAATAGAGCTGCGTCCCGGTGGTGGGTTTAAGCCCGAGGGCAAAGTGGAACGGATCGGAGATGTTCAGGGTGACCAGCCTGGTGTCCGGGGTTACCCGTCTTCTGAGCAGAGCCAACCCATCGTTCACGATCAGCGGATAGTCGGACAGCCCGTTGATGCCTGAAGGCACATAGACATTTTCCAGAAAAGGGGAATCGATCCGCTGGGCTTCGACATCGTTCGGATCCGTAACGAGCTTGCGGGCACAGGCTTGGGCGATGTAGGACGTTTCACGGACGATGGTGAGGAGGCTCAGTGAGAATATGCACAGGATCAGCACCGGCAGGTATCCGGATCGATGGTTATTGGCCATGAGCAGTTCACGAAGGGCGATCAGGGCAATGAACGACGGGAAAACCAGGATCCACAACTGGGTGTTTGAAACCCCAAGCACAAGGTCCGCCGCCAGTAAAAACAATGCGGCAACCAATGATCTCACCAGCGAAGGGGTGATTTTCCCATGTGCATGGAGACAGAGCCACCCCGCAGTACCCAGGGTTGCAAGGACGCTGCCGAGCGGCACGGTCAGATGTGCCAGCATCTTCCCGATGGGTCCGAGCAGTGACGGCCGCGTTTCCCGCACAACATCATACAAATAGGTCATGTCGTTTACAAAAGCGGCCGGTTTTACCCCCAGCGCCAACCAGAAGAAAAAGAGCGGCGCCACCCCCCCGAGCAGCAACCAGGTAAACCTTCTCGCCCTGAAGCCGACAAAAAACGGGCTGCTCACGACAGCGCAAACGCCGATGACGAAAAAGTTAAGCTTCAATAGGAGCAGGACAGCGACAAGCGCGCCGAGGAGGACATCCTCGGCGCGATCGGCCGCAGGGGAGGAGTGAAGTTTTTGGGGGAAGAAAGAGGCCATGCAAATGCACAGCAAAATCCCGAAGGCATGCCGGTTATAGGACATTGCATAGTCGGTCCCCTGGGCATCCCATCCCAGGGGGACGACCCCGGACGTGGTGGCCATCACGGTTGCGGAAAAGACAAGGGAGAGAAAAGGGCTCCAGCGCCGGCTCGACAGCAGCCAGGCCAACAACGTGGCGATGGCCATCATCATGAGGTTGGAAAATACGACCGCGGAAATTCTCGGGCCGAAAAGGGCGACGCCTATGGCGTATATATAGCTGAACGCAGGGCCGAATTGCGTCGAGAAATCATTGTGGGGCACCTGCCCTGACACGACCCGGTATCCGGCGTCCATATATCCCATGACATCGTGGGGCGTCGCCACCAGGGGAACGGGATGGACCAGCCACTGGGCCGCCAGGGAAAGCAGGGTGAAAACCAGGAGCGCAAGCCCGCAACGGCGGCGCGTGGATTCCGAATCGCTGCCAAGGACCTCAATGAACCCGTCGAGCTTGCTGACTAAGGGTATGCCATGCATGTGCGCTGAGAACTCCGTTCCGCATGTTCGCCATGTGCCTGAAAATGGCGGTAGATTAAACCCTTCCCGGTCAATTGTCCATAGCCGGGACCTTGCATGATCTTCCACCCCCATCCACGGCGGCAGCCGGTCGCGTACCGGGCGGCTTCGCTCCCCCGGTCCCGGCCCCGCGCTTAGAGCGAAGAGCATTAAAGTAGGGCTCAAGATTCATTATGTTATGAAAAACAATGCGGAATGTGGTAATAGAAGGATCATGCGGGCCGGGACCGGGTTCCCTTGGGCAAGGCCCGTATTATCTCACCGATACAAGGAATTCCCATGACTGGCGTCCCCCGCATTGTGACAAGATCCAGCCTGCTGCCGGTTCTGGCGCTCCTGCTTGTCACGTTTTCCCTGTATGCCACGGTGTTGGACCATAGCTTCATCACCACCTGGGACGACGACGTGTATGTGACCGCGAACGAGGCCGTCAAAGGCTTCTCTCTCGACCACGTCAAGGCGGCCTTCACCAAGTTCTACTCCGGAAATTACGCCCCGGTTCACATCGTGTCATACATGGTCGATTACTCCCTCTGGGGGTTCAACGCCGGCGGTTTTCTCTTTTTCAACATCCTGTACCATGCAATCAACGGGATATTGTTCTATTATCTGCTGATTCGCCTTCATCGGGACAAAAGGCTCGCGTTTCTGGCCTCGTTCATATTTCTCTGCCATCCCGTGCAGGTAGAATCCGTTGCCTGGGTTTCCCAACGCAAGAACGTGCTCGCCATGCTGTTCTTCCTCGTCTCGTTTCACGCCTACCTGAGCTATGCGGATCGGGGGATCGCCCGGGGGAAAACCTACTACCTCGCCTCGTTATCCGCTTTCGCCGTTTCCCTGCTGTCCAAGGCGATAGCCGTAATCATGGTCCCGGTGCTCCTGCTCTATGATCACTGCTTCGCCACCAGAGGCTCCTGGGGGCACAAGATCCTCGATAAACTTCCCTTCGTCGCGGCAACCGTGGTCATAAGCCTCATCACCTACATCAGCCAGGCTCCGGGCCGGGGCACCTATTTCGGCGGCAGTCCCTCCGCCACGGCATACACCATGCTGCCGGTCTTTGTGCGCTACCTGCGCATGATCGTGTGGCCCACGGACCTGTGTGCCTCATACACGCTTCCCATACGCACGGAGATCGATCTCCCGGTACTGTCGTCCGCCCTCTTTTTCCTGCTCGTTTTCACCGGGAGCGCGTATCTGTACCGTTGCAGGCGCGACCTGTTCTTCTGGTTCCTGCTGTTCTTCATCGGGCTCATTCCCGTTTCCCAGATAATCCCGATCCTGACCCTGATAAACGACCGTTATCTCTATTTTCCCATACTCGGAGCGGCGGTATGTTCAAGTGCGCTCCTGCTGAAGGGGGTCGATGCCGCGAAGCCGGCCATCAGGGCGGCCACCTTGTGCGGCATTTTTGTCCTGCTCGTGGCGATGTCATGCCTGACGGTCGTGCAGGCAAGGGTCTGGAAGAACTCCATAACCCTCTGGAGCGATGTGACGGGCAAATACCCCGGTGACAGCGATGCCTGGAACGCCCTTGGCGATGCCTACCTGGAGGACGGCAACCGGGATCTCGCCCTGTCGGCCTATAAATCCACGATAGCCGCCTGTGATCTCCTGGCCAACTGCCAGTATTACGATCCCACTTTCGACAAGATAGGCTCCCTCTATCTTGAGAGGGGGAACGTACTCGAAGCGAAAGAATATTTCACGGGCATCGTGTCCGCCAACCGGAACTATCCCGGCGCCCTTAACCAGTTGGCCCGGATAAACTATATCCTGGAAAACAATAGGAAGACGGGCAAAAAATAGTCCGGTAATCTTTCCGGTCCGGGCTTACGTTACCCGACCCGCAGTTACCTGGCCTGGCGGCAACCAAATAAACGCGACGTGGTTATCTCAATGACACAAACCGCACATTACGCGAGAAAAAACTCCGGCATACTCTGGCTGATCGGCATCCTGGCCTTTTCCACCATTCTCAGGCTGGCCTTCATCCATGAACCGTTAAACCGCGACGAAGGGCAGTATGCCGCCATTGCCCAAAACATTCTGCACGGCGGCCTCCCCTACCGGGACGCGATCGAGATCAAACCGCCCGGCGCGTTCTATCTCTACGCGCTGGCCATCGGCCTGTTCGGGGCGACGACCGAGGCCATTCGCCTGTTCACGGCCTTGTATGCACTGCTGACCGTCCTTGCCGTGTATGGGGCCGCCCGCCATATTTCGGGTAACCGTGCCGGTCTTTTTGCCGCGCTGGTGTATGGCGTATGTTCCACGTTCCCGCAAATCGAGGGGAGCAGCAGCAATACGGAAGTTTTTCTGGTCCTGCCGTTGACGGCAGGGATGTGGTTCCTGCTTAAAGCCCTGGAAACCCGGAAGCGTGCATATCTTTGCTGGTGCGGCGCCTGCGCCGGCCTGGCAATGCTCGTGAAGCCGGTGGCGCTGCCGGTGGTGATCCTCGAATTCCTGCTCATCGCCTCTGCGGGGTTCGGCGCGGAACGATGGCGGAAGGTGGCGGTGGATCTGGCGGCATTCATAATGCCGGCAATCGCGTGTGCCGCTGCCACCCTTGCTTACTTCCATCTGCGCGGCGGCCTCTCCGATTTTCTCTACTGGACGGTCGATTTCCCCCGCAACTATAAAGCATCCGCCATCGAAGGCCCCCCCCTCGGCTTCATCCTGTCGCTCATCGCCTCTTCATTGGAATTTCCCGTCATGTGCGGAATTCCCGCGGCGGTGTGGATCGCCATGAAGAAACGGAATGTGGCGTCGGCATTGCCGCTGCTGATGATACTTGCCACCGCCGTGGCGATCACCCTGCCCGGAAAATATTTTCAACACTACTTCATAACGATTGTGCCCTTTCTCGCCATCTCCGCCGGAATCGGCATCGCCCACATCCCGGAGCTGCCGAGGGCGGGCGCCGGCCTGGCTATCCTGGCGGCATGCGTGGCCGCGTGGTTTGCGGTGACGCCCAATATCGGCTTTTATACGAGCGACTCTCCGGAAACCGTCTCCTTCAAGAAATACGATGAGCGCACGTTTGCCCAATCCGTGCGCGTGGCGCAGTACCTTCGTGAGCACACCCGGCCGAACGACTCTATATTTCAATGGGGAATGGAGCCGGAGCTCTACTTCCTGGCCGACCGGCGCTGTCCGAATCCCTATCTGGTAAGCCTTCTTCCCGGCTGGTCGAAAGACCCGCAGCAGGCCGTCACCAGGCTGGCGGAAAGCCTGGTCAGGAATAAACCGCGCTATATCGTCATCCAGCCCAGTTGGTCCGATTTTGCAGGCGCCCGCGAGCTGGCTGAAATTATCAGGAAAGGTTATCGCGAAGAAACCAGAATGGAATATGCCCTCATATTCCGCTACACCGGGCCCGAGTGACCAAGGCCGCATTTTTCGGGGCAGCGCATCGGGATAACGTCCTTTACATCCTGCCGGCCCTGCCGCTAAAATGATTACATTCCAATCAAATAAGGAGTATGACCGTGAAAAAATTTGCCTACGTGCTGGTTCTCGTGGCGATAGCGGTTCTCGCGTCCCGGATTGATCCCGCATCCGCAGCGCCGGGTGATGACGTCAAGCTTCTCGGTGTCTGGACAATGACGCAGAACTCCATGGACAAATCGGGCCAACCGTGCCCGTTCGTACCGCAGACCATGCAGTTCTTCAAAGACGGGTCTGTTCTGATGACGTGCTTTGGCGAGCAGCACCTGCCCTACAAGATCACGCTGACCAAGGATGAACGGCAGGCGATCGAAAAACGCAATCCCGAGCTGGCCGGCAAGAATATAATGCTTGTGAAACCCGACCCTGCCATGGATTGGGCGTCAACCACGATGGTCTATGGCTACACAATCGTGAATAGCGAGCTTACTCTCACCATCCAGGGTTGGTCGCCGGCAAAGTTCACCAAAAAAACGAAGTAGCAAACGACACATATCATCAAGAAGCCCTGCCGGCATCGCGCCGCGCAGGGCTTTTTCACATGATGCAATGGTGCCGGTCGTGTCGATGACCCGCCTGGTTATCCCGCGGGCATACATGGAGACGATCTTGTCGCCGAATCCTTTGAAACGGCTCCCACCTGGCCGCAGCAGGCCACCTTCACGCCGGTTGCCGGTTCTTTCCCCTTGACACACCCCCCTCAAGGGTGCTACATAGAAAGTTCATTCGGGATGTAGCGCAGCCTGGTAGCGCACCTGCTTCGGGAGCAGGGGGTCGCTAGTTCGAATCTAGTCATCCCGACCATACAAATTAAGGGGTCAGCCCATACGGCTGACCCCTTTTTGTTTTACTTCCGGGACATGCCCTCAGACGGGCAAAAGATTCACGCCGTGATCCCTTCCTGCGCCCCCGGGGCCGGTGCCGCACCGTCAATCCGCCCTACATCGCCTCTAAAGTCGAACTCCGGCAGCAATACGTGGTATACTGAGAAAAACCGATGGCGTTTACCTCTGGAGGAGGCAGGCAATGCGTTACCCTATTTTTCTGCTTGCGCTGGGCCTCATGCTTGTGGGCACCGGGGCCGTGGCCGCCGATATCTCGGTGCTGGCCGGCTGCACCACCAAGGTTTTCGACGAGATCCGCCGGACCCGTAAATGGTCGGGCAAGGCGCCTCCCGCGTGCCCGGCGTCGATTGTCGTGGAAAAGCGGGCCGACGGTGTGGTGGTCACCGCATGGCTAACCCGGAACGCCGATGGCGGGTGGGTCAAAACCGCCTTTTCAAGCGCCATGGGGTATGGCGAGATCGCCCGCAAAAAGGAGCTGGCCAAAGCGGGCAGGGACATCATGGCACGCTCCAAACGGCTGGAACGCTGCCTGGATTCCATCAACACGGTCAACGACCCGCTCGACTGCCGCGACCGGGCGACCAGGTCCTATGTGGCCGGCGAGGAAAGCGGCGAGGAGAACGACCGGATCGTCTGGCTGGACGACAATGGCCGCCATGCGGTCGTGGCATACTCCTTCGGGAACACCACGCCCACCCCCGGCCCGCCCGCCGACCTCATGAACGGCCAGCAACTGCCGCCCGGCATGATCATCGACCTGCGCATGAACCGCTAGTACGTCGTAACACTTGAAATGACGCATAGAGATAATCCCCCCTCCCTTGATGGGAGGGGGTTAGGGGGAGGGTGAAGCCGCAACTGAACTCGTTTCTATGACAACTCCCCCCCACCCTGTCCCTCCCCCACAAGGGGGGAGGGGACCGTTTTATCCGTTGATTTAAGAGATACTTGGCGCTAGCGTTCTTGACCAGCGGCCTGATGGCTGTTTTTCAACAACCTACTCATCGCTCCAGGATGAAGGTGACCGGCCCGTCATTCACCAAATGCACCTTCATGTCGGCCTGGAAGATGCCGGTCTGCACCGGCAGGCCGAGCTTCTCCACCGCAGCCGCGAAATAGTCGTACAGCCGCTTGCCCTCCTCCGGCGGCGCCGCCGTATCGAAGGAAGGGCGCCGCCCCTTGTCGCAATTGCCGGCCAGGGTGAACTGGGAAACCACCAGGACCGCGCCCCCAACCTCCGCCAGCGCCAGGTTCATCTTGTCCTCCCCGTCCGGGAAGATGCGCAGGCCGGCGATCTTCTCCGCCAGCCAATCGGCCCGCGACTCGTCGTCCCCCTTCTCCACGCCCAGGAGGACCAGGACGCCTTTACCGATCCGGCCGACAACGCTTTCGTCCACGGTGACGGACGCAAAACTGACACGCTGAATTACCGCTTTCATACTATCCCCCTGAATCCGCGACGCCGGAATGCCACAGCAGCGCTCCGCCGCACGAAAGGGCTTTCCAGGACGGCGACAAGATGGCTGTTTTTCGACAACCCCCTAAATCTTCACCAACTCGTAGCTCCTCGTCCCCAGGCCTATCTGCTCCCCATGCTCCAGCTGCACCTCCCACGGGATCTGGGGGTACACGCCACGGAACTTGTCGCCCCCCGGCTCATGGCCGTTCTGCAGGGCCGAGCCCTCGTTGCCCCGGGCCCCGTTGACCAGATCGGCGCAGGCCTGGTCGATGGCCACCGGATCGGTGGAGGCGCAGATGCCGATGTCGTTGACGATCGGCGCATCGGCGTGGCCGTAGCAATCGCAGGCCGGGGAGACCTGGGTGATGAAGCTCAGATAGACCGTCCGCCCCTCCTTGCCGGCCACGGCGCCCTTGGCGTACTCGGCCATCTTCTTCATCACCAGGTCGGCCGCCTCGTTCCACTGGATATTGATGGTCTTCACCGGGCAGACGCTGATGCAGCGGCTGCACCCGGCGCAGAGCCCGGGATCGATGGTCGCCTTCCCCTCGATGATCCGGATCGCGTCGTGGGCGCACGCCTTGAGGCAGGCGCCGCAGCCGGTGCAGTATTTCTCGGCGACCCTGGGCGCCACGGTGGAGTGCTGCACCAGCTTGCCCTTGCGGCTGGCGCACCCCATGCCCAGGTTCTTGATGGCCCCGCCGAAGCCGGTCAGCTCGTGGCACTTGAAGTGGGTCAGACAGACCAGCGAGTCGGCCTCGACAATCTCGGTGCCGATATGGACCTTTTTCAGCAGTTCGCCGTCGATGGCAACATCGGTCTCCGTCACCCCCCGCAGGCCGTCGCTGATGATCAGCGGCGCCCCCGCACAGGCGTAGCCGAAGCCGTTCTCGATGGCGCAGACCAGGGCCGAGACCGCTTCCTTGCGCTCCCCGGGGTAGAGGGTTGACGAATCGGTCAGAAAGGGCCGCGCCCCCCGTTTTTTGATCTCGTCCACCACCCGGCGGGCAAAGATCGGCCGGATGAAGGCGCTGTTCCCCTTCTCCCCGAAATGGATCTTGACCGCCGTCAGGTCCCCTTCGGCAACGTGCCGGTCCATGCCGGCAAGGGCCAGCAACGTGCAGATCTTGTCGAACAGATTCTCCTTATGGCCGGCCCGCATGTCGGCAAAATACACCTTGGACATGACTTCCTCCCTTGGGAGGTTGTTGAAAAACAGCCATCTCGCCGCCGTCCTCGAACGCCCTTTTGTGCGGCGTAGCGCTGCTACGCCTCCTCAGGGCCTTCTCCGGGTGCGACGATCTGACTATTTTTGAACAACCTGAATTATTCAACAACCTGCTAATTTGATATTTTTGACGCGGGTCAAGCAAAAGCCCCATAATCCGGTATACTGTTCATACCATAGAAACGCTCAAAACTCACCTGCGAGTTTATTCCGGGACCAAGCGAAAGGGAGGACACAACTATGGGTATGTTCTGTAATCAATGCGAGCAGGCGGCAAACGGCACCGGCTGCAATATCTCAGGCGTCTGCGGCAAGAAACCCGAGGTCGCCACCCTGCAGGACCATCTGCTCTACGGCCTGAAAAGCCTGGCGCTCTACGCCGACAAACTGGGACGCGATCCCGAGATCGACCGCTTCACCATCGAGGGCCTCTTCACCACCGTCACCAACGTGGACTTCGAGGCGCCCCGCATCGGCGGCATCATCAAGCACTGCTACGAGCTCAAGGAGAAGGCCCGCACCGCCCTGGCCACCAGGGGCACCACCCTCTCCGGCCCCGTGGCCGAATGGAAACCGGCCGAGGACCTGAACGGCATGATTGCCCAGGGCGAGGCCTACGGCATCAACACCCAGCATGTCAACGAAGACATCCGTTCCGTGATCGAGATCCTCATGTACGGCCTCAAGGGGATGGCCGCCTATATGGACCACGCCATGATCCTGGGCCGTAGCGACGACGAGGTGCTGGCCTTTGTCCAGAAGGCGCTGGCCGCCACCACCGACCCCAACCTGGGGCTCATGGACTTTGTCGGCCTGTCCATGGAGTGCGGCAAGCAGAACCTGACCGTGATGGGGCTGCTGAATGCCGCCCACACCGACACCTACGGCCACCCGGTCCCCACGCCGGTGCAACTCGGCACCAAGGCCGGCAAGGCCATCCTGGTGTCGGGCCACGACCTGAAGATGCTGGAAGAGTTGCTCAAACAGACCGAAGGCAAAGGCGTCAACATCTACACCCACGGCGAGATGCTCCCGGCCCACGGCTACCCCGGCCTGAAGAAGTACAGCCATCTGGCGGGCAACTTCGGCAGCGCCTGGCAGGATCAGGCCAAGGAGTTCGTCAACTTCCCCGGCTCGATCATCTTCAACACCAACTGCATCCAGCGCCCGTCCGACACCTACAAGGACCGCCTCTTCACCTGGGGCCTGGTGGCGTGGCCCGACGTGAAGCACGTGGACGGCTGGGACTTCTCCGAGGTCATCGCCAAGGCCCAGGAACTGCCCGGCTTCCCCGACAATCCCGGCCAGGAGATCCTGACCGGCTTCGGCCACAACGCCGTGCTGGGCGTGGCCGACAAGGTCATCGCGGCGGTGAAGTCCGGGGCCATCAAGCATTTCTTCCTGATCGGCGGCTGCGACGGCGCCAAATCGGGGCGCAACTACTACACCGAATTCGCCGAGAAGCTCCCCCAGGATACGGTCATTCTGACCCTGGCCTGCGGCAAGTTCCGCTTCAACAAGCTTGAGTTCGGCGACATCGGCGGCATCCCGCGCCTGTTGGACGTGGGCCAGTGCAACGACGCCTACTCGGCCATCCAGATCGCCGTGGCCCTGGCCGGCGCCTTCGGGTGCGGGGTCAACGACCTGCCGCTCTCCATGATCCTCTCCTGGTATGAGCAGAAGGCCGTGGTCATCCTCCTGACCCTGCTCCACCTGGGGATCAAGAACATCAAGATCGGCCCGTCGTTGCCGGCCTTCATCTCCCCCAACGTACTCAGCTTCCTGGTGGAGAACTTCAACATCGGCCCCATCACCACGGTCGAGGCCGACATGAAGGCGATCCTGGGATAACGTTTTCAGCGCCGCGCCCGTCGGCGGCAAAATGGCTGGCTAATCGGAGGCCCCCTGACCGGAAGGTTTGGGGGCCTTTGATTATGGCGGCCCCCTCGAACCGGGGCGGACTCATCTCAAAGCCTGTTGACACCCTGGCCCAACCAGCCTATAAATCAACCCTATCCGCTTGTGAAAAATCCGCCAATCCCGGGATCGTGAATGTATCGTCGGCTGACCTTTGCAATTTTTGCTCTGGCAATATTCCTGCGCCTCCTGCTGTGCTGGGTGAACCCGACGGAAAATTCATTCGACGACCATTACGAACCTATAGCACTGATACTGCAAACCGGGGAAATTCCCGCCAAGGACGCCTGCTTCCAGTGCTATCAGCCGCCCGTATTCTACTATTCTTCCGCAATCGCGGCAAAAGCCCTTATTTCTCTGGGCGTTACAGGCAATAACGGAATCGAGAAATCTCTCCAGCTCCTGAATTGCGTTTATGCCATAGGCAGCCTCCTTGTCATCTACCTGATCCTTAAAAGACTGAATCTTTCCGAATTCTCCCGTCTTATGGCCTTTTGTATCGTCTGCTTTCTCCCGCGTCACATTTTTATGTCCGTAATGCATTCCAACGACAGCCTGACCTACCTGGGCATTTCACTCTGCGTGTATCTTCTGCTTGTGACCATCGGGCGGGGGATGTCACCGGTCTTTGCGGGCCTGTTGGGCATAGCTCTGACGCTGACCATCTTTGTCAAATATACCGCGTTCCTGGTGCTGCCCATGGCGGCCGCTCCCCTGGTCACCCTCATTGTCGTCAACCCGCCCCACATTCCCCGCTCCAGGTCGGTTGCCGCCCTGTCCCTGGCGTTGCTCGTCCCGCTGTTGATGCTCGGAATCTATATGTCGAACAATTACCGGCAGTATGGCCAGGCCTTGCCCTGGAACGACAAGATCGTAAATACGAGCGCCGTTCAGCCCCATGACCCGGAAGGGGTGGACTTTACAAGCTTTACCCCATGGCAGTACATGAACAAGCCGGTACTTGCCCCCGGGCAGATGCATTCATTCTGGACGCTGATTTATAGTGGAATGTGGATTGACAGCGAGCCGCGTTTCACGGACATTACGGATAGGGGCGCTTCATGGCCGATGTATTTCAATTGGTTGACCGGCAAGGGTGAGTTCCCCTCGACGCCCATCACCATTTCGAATTATACTCGTATCATCTCATCGGGGCTTCTCGTGTGCGGGATGATCCCCCTGATGGCAATAGTGATTGGATTCGCCGGATGCCTGCGGACCGTCTTGTCGCCCCGGACGGACAAGACGGTCATCTATCAGGCCTTTCCCATAATAGCGCTATTGAACGCCGCCGGCATTCTCATGCTGACCGTGAAGGCTCCGGTGTACAGTTCCATGAAAGCCTCCTATTTCCTCAATTCGTTGCCGTCATTCAGCGTCTTCTTTGCCCTCGGCGTTCAGCGTTTCGAAAACGTCCCCTGGTTCAGGCGAACTGTCACGTTTGCCTGTGGCGGCATCCTGTTGCTGACAACCATCTATATCGGCAGGATCTATGTGGCCTTGTCAGCCATCTGAACGGTCTCCATGACTTCTTCCGACACGTCATATTCCGCGCATATCCCCCGGCCGTGGCTTTGGGGAATGGTCGTCGTCGTTCTGGCGGTAGCATCATACGCCAACACCCTGCAAAACGGTTTTGTCTGGGACGATGAGCCGATCATCGCCAAGAACCCCCTGAACCGCGATCCCGCTGCAATCGTGCACATCGTTCAGGATCTGGACACCAGCCGCGGCGTCGAAAAGAACCCCTACTACCGGCCCCTTGCCCGGCTCACCTACTGGGTGGAATACCAGGCGCACGGACTCAACCCCGCGCTCTGCCACCTGGCGAACGTCGCGCTGCACGCCGCAAACGCCCTGCTCGTGTATCGCCTGGGATTGCTGCTGTTCGCAGTGGAATTCCCGGCGCTGGTGGCTGCGCTCCTCTTTGCCGTCCACCCGGTGAACAGCGAAGCTGTCAACTTCCTCGCCACGCGCAACACGCTCCTGTCCACCCTGTTTGTCCTGGCTGCGTTCATCGTCTTTGCCCGGGGCCTGGAACGGGGCGGCCGCAGCGCCGCCATCCGGACCGGCTGCCTCTTTCTCGCGGGGATCTTCTGCAAGGAAAGCACCCTTTTCCTGCTGCCCCTTCTCCCGGTTGCGGCGCTGGCGCTTTCGAACGAACCCCCGCGGGAAGCTTTCAGGAAGTCCCTGCCGGCCCTGGCAGCCTGTGCCGTCGCCGCCGGCATCTATCTCTGCCTGCGCCAGCAGGTCCTCAGCGAGGCCGGCGTCACGGTGAGCATCCTCCCCGGGCTTGCCGGACGCCTGCTCGACATCTTGTACCTGATCCCCCGCTCACTCGTGCCCATCGTCTGGCCGGCCCGGCTCAGTCCCTATTATCCGCTCCCCGAGGCGATCGGACCCCTGATCCCCCTGCTCGCCGTTGCCTGGGCCGGGATTCTTGCGCTGATCCTCTGGGTCTTCACCAAGGGCAGGAGCAGCGCATCCGTCGTGGGGCTGTGCCGGTACGTCGCCTTTTATCTGCCCGTGAGCGGCATCATCCCCATCCCGAGCGCCCCCATGGCGGAACGCTACCTTTACCTCCCCGCCATCGGGGCATGGCTCATTGCCGCCGAGGCGCTCCGTCGCTGCAGCCTGCGCTGCCCCATGCGCAAAAACCTTGTGGTCGCGGCGGTGATCCTGGCCGCCGCCACGCTGGCAACACGGACCGTCATCCGCAACCTGGACTGGCGGAGCAACTACACCCTCTTTTCCCGCCTGGTGGAAACGTCCCCCAAATCGGCTTTCGCCCACAACAACCTTGGGACCGCTTATCTCGACGACCTCAAGGATTTGGCGAAAGCCCAGGCGGAATTCGAGAAGACCCTCGCGCTTGACCCCCGTTTTCCCAGGACGCACACGCAACTCGGCTACATCGACATGCAGCGGCGGGACCTGGTGTCGGCAGACGCCCACTTCAGCCAGGCCGCAGCCCTGGACCCGAATGATGCCGAAGCCCACTACAACAAGGCGGTCGTCGCGGAACAACTCGGCAGGCCGGAAGAGGCCGTACGGCACCTGGAAAGCTTCCTTGCCATCAACAACCCCGAGTTTGCCGAGGCGCGGGCAGAGGCCGAGAACAGGCTGCGCGCCCTCAAGACGCAACTGGGCCGGCAATAACGCCGCCACGGCGACGCCCGGATCCTTCACAGGACAATGGGCAACAAAAAAACCCGCCATTTCTGACGGGTTTCCGTATCGTATCGGACTGTGCCGGATATTGTATGGCGGAGAGAGAGGGATTCGAACCCTCGGTACGCGGTTAACGTACACACGCTTTCCAGGCGTGCTCCTTCAACCTCTCGGACATCTCTCCGCAAATGAACGGAAAATATAGTATAGCTGGAAGCATTTGTCCAGCATTTCATAGTATGCTGTGAAAAACAGTGGTAATAATTAAACCGTCCAACCGGGAGCAGCCTTGCCATGAACATTGCCGTCATCACCGCCATGCCCGAGGAGACGCGGGCCATCCTCAAGGCGACCGGGCCAGCCGAGTCTCTGAAGGTCGGACCCTTGGCGGCTTTTCGTTGCCGGGTGCGGGAACATGACCTGCTGCTGGTTGAGGCCGGCATGGGCTTCAAAAATGCCGCTGCCGCCGCAGAGGCGCTGCTGGGCACGGCCCGCCCGGACCTGCTGATCTCGGCCGGGCTGTGCGGCGGTATCGCGCCGGAACTGCGCGTCGGCGACGTGGCGGTCGGCAGGGAGCTGTGCATCGTTGCCGAAGGGGCGGTTCGGCAGGTGCCCGTGGAGATCGCCGCAGCGGCCCATACCTTTATTGCCCGGCAGGCGGCGACAGGTGAGCGGGTGTTCGCCAGCCTCTTTGCCGGCACCCCCTCGATCATGGCGAAAAAACAGCTCGCCGCCCTGCTCCCCCCCGGCGCGCCCTGCCCGGTGGTGGAGATGGAGAGCGGCGCCATCGCCATCGTGGCCGCGGAGCACGGCATCCCCTTCATGGGCATCCGCACCGTCAGCGATCCGGCCGACGAGGAGCTGGGTTTCTCCCTGGAAGAATTCACCGACAGCCGCCTGCGTATCCGCCCCCACAAGGTCGCCCTCACCATCCTGCGCAAACCGTGGATCGTGCCCCAGCTCATCCGCCTGGCCCGCAACAGCCGCATCGCCACGGACTGCCTTTCCCGGGCCATGGCCCACCTGCTGGCGTCACTGCCAACCTGAGCCCCAGAGCCGCAGACTGAACGGTTATCTCACTCGCTCACTTTCGTTCTGTATCTTTGCGTCTCCGCGGTGAACCGCCGATTTTGATTCATTTCTTCAGGAAGGTTTTCTAACGGATTTTCGGTGCGGTTGCCGCGGGGGACCAGGGATAGTCCTCTACATGGTCGCCCAGTTCCTCCCCGGTGTAGCGGTTGACCCGCCGCAGCGCCAGGGTAATGACGATCAGGAGCGGCAGGCTGTACATGAGGATGCCGCACAGGGCCATGAACCGCTCGCCGATCAGGAGGGTCATGGTGATGTTGAAAATGAGCACGGAAAGGTACAGCACCGGCCCCACGAGGGAGCGAAAGGGCAGGTTGCAGACCCCCCTGGGGGCTGCGCCGGGACGGCGGGCGTCGATCGCCTGGAAGGCGGCCACCAGGCAAAAACTGGTCAACAGCCACCCCCAATAGTTGGAGAGCGGCACGCCGAAGTGGATGCCGTTTTCCCGGTAGCCGTAGATCTGCCCCAGGAACCAGCGCCGCCCCTGGAGGGCCACCGGATCGATCACGATGTCGAGAAAGGTCTGCAGAAACGCCCCGAGGGCCAGCGCCGGCAGGGAGCGGCGGATAGCGCGCGTCTCCAGGGTGGCCATGTTCCAGCGCCAGGATTTGAGGGGCGAGATGATGAACAGGGCCGTGGTGTAGCTGCAATAGGCCAGGAATACATAGGAGAGCGAGTCGAAGAACGGCACCCCGGCAACCCACAGCTCCCGGCTGCTGGTGGTGTCGATGTAGTAATACCAGCCATAGGGGAAGCCGGTATTGATGGAGAGCCACTCCGAGGCAAAGGCGATCAGGTAGCCAGCCGCGGTGAAGGCCATGGTCCTGCGCCAGCCAACGTGGGGCACGCAGGCCAGGAGGTACGCCCCGAAGAAGGCGAACACGTAGGGGCGCATGGTAAAGGTGCCGACGGCTATGTCGAGGAAAGCGTTCCCGGTGGCAGGTGACATGGCGGCCTCAGAACAACGTGCCGATGACGCTGCCCAGGACCGATATGGGCCCGGTATCCTGCAGGCCTTCCATGGCCTTTTCGGTCTTCTTGAGGGTCGATATGGCGTTCAGGTACAACTTGTCGTCATTGACCAGCTTGCCGATGGTGCCCTCGCCGCTGTTGATCTTGCGGGTGATCTCCTTGAGATTGGCCACCGTGTCCTTCAATTCGTCGTAGAGGGCCGGGTCGTTGACCAGCTTGCCGGCCGTGCCCTCGCCCTTGTCGATGCGGGCGGCAATGCGGTTCAGCGACCCCATCCCGTCGCGCATCTCCTTGACCGTGGCCAGGGCATCGGTGTAGAGGCGGTCATCGGTCAGGAGCTTGCCGGCCGTACCCTCGCCCCGCTCCAAACGGGCGCTGACCGTTTTCAGGCTGCCGGCCACATCGCGGATGTCGCGCCCCAGTTGCTTGTCGTTCACCAGCATCCCCAAAGCCCCCTCGCCCTTGTCGATCTTGGCGGTGATGCTGGAGATGCTCTGAAGCGAGGTGTTCACCGCGGAGCGGTTCTCGTCCAGGATGGCGGAGATCTTGCCCATGACCTCGTTCTGGTTGCGGTTCAGATCGACGATCAACTGCTTGGCGTCCTTGGTCAGGCCCCCCACATTGTCCATGATGGCGTCGATGCCGAACGCTTCGGTGCTTTGTACCGTACTGCCGGGCGGGAGGTCGGGGCTCGTGGGCGAACCGAAGGAAAGTCCCAGGAATTGCCCGCCCAGCATGCTCGTCATGCGGATGCTGGCCACCGTGTCCTGCTTGATGCGGGTCCCGGGCTTGACCTCGAAGTCCACCTGCACCCGGCTGTCCTGAACGGCTATCTTGGTGATCGTCCCCACTTCAACCCCGGCCAGCTTGACGGCATCCCCCTGCTTGAGCCCGGTGGTGGAGGAAAGAAAAACCTTGTACGGGGTCCCCCGGTCGAAGATCTTCCAGCGATTGCCCAGCTCCAGCATCAGGCCGAACAGGACGATGCTGAGGATAAAGAACAGCCCGACTTTTGCTTCGTGGGACAGGGTCATACGTGATTCTCCTACCGTGGCATAACGGCACCAGGCACTGATGCGTCCGATGTGCCATTATACCTATCAACGCAAGGTTAGCAATCATATTGTGTTTTTGCCATGTTCCCGTTATGCTGTTTCCGAATCCGCGGTATCCGCCGGATTCGGGGGTTTCTCCATCTTCCATCAGGAGGGTTGCATGGTTTCATTCGAAGAAGCCCGGAGCGTCATTCTGTCCTCCGTGTCCACCGCCGGCGTGGAGCGGGTTCACCTTTTGGAGGCCGGCGGCCGGGTGCTGGCCGAGGACATGACCGCGCCCTGGGACATGCCGTTACTGGACAACTCGGCCATGGACGGCTATGCGGTGAACTCCGCCGACTGTGGCGCCGCGCCCTGCAAACTGCGGGTGAGCGCCTTTCTCCCCGCCGGGGCCAAGGCCGACGGCGTGCGCGTGGAACAGGGCTGCGCCGTCAGGATCATGACCGGCGCGCCGGCCCCCGACGGGTGCGACGCGGTCGTGCCGGTGGAAGAAACCGACAACGGCGACCATGAGGTGACCCTGCGGGGACCGGTCACGAAAGGGCAGCATATCCGCTTCAGGGGCGAGGACGTCCAGGCGGGAGCGACCTTTGTCCGGGCCGGCTCGATCATCCGTCCCCCGGAGGTCAACATGCTGGCCGGCTTCGGCATGGCGCTGGTGCCCGTGTATCGCCGCCCTACCGTGGCAATCCTCTCCACCGGCGACGAGCTCGTGGAACTGGGCACGACACCGGGGCCGGGAGAGATCGTCAACAGCAACACCCTGTCGCTGGCGACCGCGGTGCGGGAGACCGGGGCAATCCCGTTCATCGTCGGCATTGCGCGGGATACGCGGGCAAGCCACCTGGAGAAACTTCAGGAGGGGCTGAAGGCGGATGTGCTGATCACCTCGGCCGGCGTCTCGGCCGGCGACCGCGACCTGGTGCGGGACATACTCCAGGAGCTCGGGGCGCGGCAGCTCTTCTGGAAGGTCGGCATCAAGCCGGGCGGGCCGACGGCCTTTGCCCTGCACGGCGCGACCCCCGTGTTCTCGCTGCCCGGCAACCCGGTCTCGACCATGATCACCTTCGAGGAATTCGTACGGCCCGCCCTCCTCAAGATGCAGGGGCATCGCCGCGTGCTGAGGCCGTTCTTCAAGGCCGTGCTGCGCGACGAATTGCGCAAGAAACCGGGCAAGGTCCAGATCGTGCGCATCCGCCTGGTGCGGGAAGACGGGCGCTGGTACGCATCGTCGGCCGGGGATCAGCAGACCGCGATTCTCAAGACCATGGTGGACGCCGAGGCCATCGCCGTCCTGCCCGCCGAGGGCACCCGCTTCGCCGCCGGCGAAGAGGTGGACGCCCACTTCTACGGGAACCATATCGATCTCCTGGAGGCAACCCCATGAACGACTATCTCGGCGCCCACATGTCCATCTCCGGCGGCCTCCACCTGGCCATCGACCGGGCCGTCGCCGCCGGCTGCGGCGTGGTGCAGATCTTCACCCGCAACTCGAACCAGTGGAAGGGCAAACCGGTCAGCGAGGCGGACGCCGCCCTGTTCCGGGAGAAATTCGCCGCCTCCGGCCTGCACGAGGTAATTTCCCACGACATCTACCTGATAAACCTGGCGGCGGCCCCCGGCGACGTGCGGGACAAGAGCCTCGCCGCCTTCCGGGACGAGTTGGAGACCTGCGCCCGGCTCGGCATCGCCAAGGTGGTCATGCATCCCGGCTCGCACCTTGCGGACCCGCCCGAGGCCGGCCTGGGGCGGGTGATCGAGGCCTTCGACCAACTCTTCCGCGAGGTCCCGCAATTCGAGGGGAAGGTGCTGCTGGAGACGACCGCCGGACAGGGGACCAATCTGGGGAGGACCTTCGAGGAGTTGCAGGCCATCATCGACGGCTCGAAATTCCCGGACAAGTTCGGCGTCTGCTTCGACACCTGCCACACCTTTGCCGCGGGCTACGACACCGCCACCGGGGAGGGCTACGCCGACACCATGGCCCAGTTCGACCGTATCATCGGCCTGGGACTCCTGCAATGCTTCCACTTCAACGACTCGAAGAAGGGGCTCGGCTCCCGGGTGGACCGGCACGACCACATCGGCCAGGGCACCCTGGGGCTGAACCCCTTCCGCTTCATCCTGAACGACCCGCGTTTTGTGAAGATCCCCAAGATCCTGGAGACCCCCAAGGGGGACAGCGACGAGATGGACGCCGTCAATCTGGGGGTGTTGCGGGGGTTGGTGAAGTAACTGCCTTTCCCGATTGGCACCACTCTTCCGCCCAGCGTTCCCCCCCCTTTTTCAAAGGGGGGCAGGGGGGATTTGGTTTTCGGGATCAAAAACCAATCGCCCTGCCTTGTATCCCCGCCAAAGCAAAGGGCCGGCATCTTGCGACGCCGGCCCTTGTCTGCTTGCTCACGTGCTCCAACCCATCCGCCTCAGAACAGGTCCAGGTTCTCCAGGGCCTTCAACGGCTGATTGCTGAATCCCGGCTTTTCCTCCCGCTGCGCCGGGCGGGCAGGGGGCTCCACCTGGATGACCGGCTCATCCGGCTCCGGCGCCTGCTCTTCGCACTCCTCCTGCTCCACCTCCTCACCGCCCATGCCGTTGCCCTTGAAAAAATAGCGGTCATAGAGCCGGTGGTGGGAGGTCCAGCGCGAGCTGCTGGCGCTCTCCCGGGCGATGTGGGCCTGGATGCCGTTGATCTTGGAGTCCATGTCGTCCAGATAGTTGAGGATGGTGGCCTCCACGGTCTTGGGGCGCTTGGGCGAACCGTACTCGTACTGTCCGTGGTGGGAGAGGAGCATGTGCTTGAGCAGCATGGCCAGCTCCCGGGGAAAGCCCGGAACCGTGCGGATCTTGTCCTCCACCAGCTCCACGCCGATGGTGATGTGCCCCAGGAGTTTCCCCTCGTCCGTATAGTCGAAGGCGCGCTCATAGCTCATCTCGTGGATCTTGCCCACGTCGTGCAGCAGCGCCCCCACCACCAGCAGGTCTTCGTTGATCCCCACGTACATCGGCACGATGGTCTTCACCAGCCTGACGAGCGAAAGGGAGTGTTCCAGGAGCCCCCCCAGGTAGACATGGTGCATCCCCTTGGCGGCCGGGGCCGTGCGGTACTTGGCCATGAGGGGGCCATCCGCCAGGAACGCCTCCATGAGCCCCTTGAGGTGCGGATCGCCGATGGCGGCCACCACCGCAGCCAACTCCCGGCACATCTCGCCGCTGTCGCGGGGGGATTCGGGCAGGAAATCGGCCAGGTTGACCGTCTCCTCGGGGATCCGGGAGATCTCGGCCACCACCACCTGCATCTTGTTCAGGTAGACCGACGCCTTGCCGCGCACCTGCACGAAATCGTCCCGCTCGAAGAGCTTGTCCAGGGCATCCACGTTGTCCCAGATCTTGGCGTCCACCTCGCCGCTCTTGTCCATCAGGCGCAGGTTCATATAGGGTTTGCCGTTCTTGGCCATGGCCATGATCTTCTCCTTGACCAGAAAGACGGCAGCGACCGGGTCCCGGTCCTTGATGTCGGCTACGAATTGTTTTGCCACGTGGCACTCCTTTACTTCTTGATTTTCAAACAAGCTCTCAGCAACTCAGGTTGTTCAAAAATAGTCAGATCGTCGCACCCGCAGAAGGCCCTGAGGAGGCGTAGCAGCGCTACGCCGCACGAAAGGGCCTTCGAGGACGCGGCGAGATGGCTGTTTTTCAACAACCTCTCAACCGGGCTGCGATGGTGTCCGCGATCCTGATGCCGTCGATGGCCGAACTCATGATGCCGCCGGCATAGCCGGCCCCCTCGCCCGCCGGGTAGAGCCCCGCAAGCCCGACCGATTCGTAGCGCTCGTTGCGCGGGATGCGCACCGGGGACGAGGTGCGGGACTCGATGCCAACCAGGACGGCCTCGGCGGTGACGAACCCCCGCAGCTTGCGCCCGAACTCGGTGATCCCTTCCCGCAGGGTCCGGGTGATGAAGGGCGGCAGCACCTCCTCCAGGTCGGCCTCCACGATGCCGGGGCGGTAGCTGGACGAGAGCGGGCCCTTGCCGGGCAACCCCATGAATCCCATCAGGTTGCGCGCCGGGGCGCGGTAGCCGCCGCCCCCCGCCAGGAAGGCCTGCCGCTCCCAATGGCGCTGGAACCTGACGCCGGCCAGCGGGTCGGCGGCGCCGAAATCGGCCGGGGTGACGTTTACCACCAGGGCGCTGTTGGCGCACGGGGCGTTGCGCAGCTGGCCGCTCATGCCGTTGGTGACCACGCCCCCCTCCTCGGATGCGCCGCCGATGACCACGCCGCCGGGACACATGCAGAAGGAATAGGCGCTACGGCCGGTGGCGCCGTTGTTCCAGGCCACGGCATAGTCGGCCGCCGGCAGGTTGGGGTGGCGCGGGCCGCCGTACTGGATGCGGTCGATCAGGGCCTGGGGATGCTCCACCCGGAGCCCCATGGCGAACGCCTTCTGCTCCAGCGGCACGCGGCGCCGCTCCAGCATCTCGTAGGTATCCCGCGCGCTGTGGCCGCTGGCCAGGACAAGGAGGTCGCACGGCAGTTCCGCCTCCTCGTTGACCATGACCCCGGAAACGGCTCCGTCGGCGACGGCGATATCGGTGAGCCGGCAACCGAAACGGATCGTGAACCCTTTCTGCAGCAGATGCCGCCGGATGGCGCTGACGACCGTGCGCAGGCGGTCCGTGCCCACATGGGGCTTGGCCAGACAGCAAATCTCGGGCGGCGCCCCGAACGCGGCCATCTGCTCCAGCACCCAGGACACCAGCGGGTCTTTGGACCGGCAGGTCAACTTGCCGTCCGAGAAGGTCCCCGCCCCTCCTTCGCCGAACTGGACGTTGCTCTCCGGGTCCAGGAGCCCGGTCTTCCAGAACTTCTGGACATCGAGGCTGCGCTGTTCCACCGGCTGGCCCCGCTCGATGACGGTAGCCGTCAGGCCGTATTCGGCCAGACGCAACGCCGTGAACAGTCCGGCCGGGCCGCTGCCCACAATGACGATCCGCTGCGGCGACGCGACCGGCTCGAAAAGGCGGGGCACCGGTTCCGGCTGCCATTCCAGGTCCGGTTCGTGGGCGAGGCGGGCCCGCAGGGGCGCTTCCCCGGCGAGGGAGAAGGAAACGGTATAGATGACCTTGATCCGCGGCTTGCGGCGGGCGTCGATGCCCTTGCGGAGGATGCGGAAATCCCGCAGGGATGCGGGCGGGACGGCGAGTTGCGCGGCAACGAGCGCAGGCAGGCGCTCTTCTCCGTCATGCGGTGAAAGGGTGAGATTACGATAGATAAACGGCATCCGTCAGCCTTGCTGAAATTTTTTCCGGTCCAGGAGTTGTTCGACGATAATGACGATATCCACAGCTTTGGTGGACTTGGGGATGTGCACCCTGGCGCCCATGTCGGGGGCATCGTGCTCATGGGGAGGCTCATGGAACATGGAGGTCAACAGGACGATCACCGGTTGCTTGTCGCCCGCCAGGCGGCTGATCTCCATGCAGGTGCTGACGCCGCCCATGCGCGGCATGACCAGATCGGAGAGGACGGCATCCGGGGCCTTTTCCAGGAAGACCTTGATCCCCTCAATGCCGTCGCTGGCGTTAAGCGCCGTGAACCCGTTCTCGTTGAAGGCGTCGGTAAGCACCTTCTGGAAAAAAGGGTCGTCGTCGATGATCAGAATTTTTCCGCGTGATTCCTTCATGGCCGGCCTGTCATAGGGGAGTATGAGGCTAACTATAGCCATTTATTGTGGAAAAGAAAAGCGGAATGCTGGTGAACCTATCGGGTTTTTCGCGCTTCAGGCATGGGGAACGACGGGAAACTCCAGACGAAAAATCGTCCCGTCCGGCGAACTCGTCTCGACGGCAACGTTGCCCTGGTAGAGGCGGGCAATGCGCTGGATCACCGGCAGCCCCATGCCGCTGCCGCGGGATTTGGTGGTAAAAAACGGCTCAAAAATGTACGGCAGGGTATCGGCAGGAATGCCGCCGCCGCTGTCGCCGACCCTGACCGCCACCCGGCCGCCCTCCTCGCAAATTTCTATGTCGAGCCGGCCGCCATCGGGCATCTCGTCCATGGCGTTCAGAAACAGGTTGGTGAAGACCTGCTCCAACTCCGCCGGGTCGGCCTTGATGGGCGGCGGCACACAGCGATACCGCCGTTCCACACGGATGCTTCCGGTCTCGAACTGGGGGGAAAAGGCCTCGATGGCGTTATCCACAACCCGGTCGATCTGCACGTCGCAGGTGATACTGCGGCTGCGGTGGGAGGCGTCCAGGAGTTTGGAGATGATGGAATCGATCCGGTCCACCTCCTTGAGGACCTTGCCCAGGTAGTCGAGGTTTTCCTGGTCGGCGCTGTTCTGGCGCATCAGCTGGACAAAGAGCGAGATGGTATTGAGCGGATTGCGGATCTCGTGGGCCATGCCGGCCGAAAAGTAGCCCAGGGCGGCCAGCTTTTCCGACTGGGCGATCTCGGACTGGGCTTTCTGTAACGCCTCCGTCTTCTCCCGGACCCGCTTCTGCAACTCCTGGTTCCAGTTGTCGATCTCTTCGAGGAGCCGCACATGCTCCTGCTGCAGCGCCTTGTTGTGGAGCTCGATCTCCCGGATCCGCAGGACGTTATCGAGGCGGTCGATCAGGTCGCGGTTGTTGAACGGCTTGAGGATGTATTCGGAAGCGCCGCTCTTCATCAGTTCGACGGCAATCTCTTCGCTCCCTTTGCCGGTGAACATGACGACGTAGGTATCCGGGTAGCGCGCCCTGATCTCCCGCAGGGTCGCCAGGCCGTCCACCTCGGGCATCATGTAGTCCAGAAGCGCCAGCTCCGGCGCCTGGGAGGAAATGATCTCCATCCCCTCGCGGGCGGTGGCGGCGGCAAGCACATGATACCCTTTTCGGGAAAGGATCACACCGGCGAGTTCGAGGATATGCCGGTCGTCGTCGATGACGACGACCGTTGCCTTGCAATCGTGGGCCGGAACGGTGCTCATGGCGGGAAAAACTACCCGGAAACGGCGCCTGACGCGCCGTTCACTGTTCCTTCGGCAGGCGGATCGTCAGGACCGGGCAGGAAGCCCCCCGCACGACGCGTTCAGCCGTGCTGCCGAAGATCAGGTGGTCGAGGCCGGTACGGCCGTGGGTGCCGAGGACGATCAGCGAGGCGGCCGCTTCCTCGGCCGTGCGGATGATCTCCTCGTAAGGGATGCCGGTGACGATGGAGGTCGTGAAGTTGGTAAAATCATCCAGCTTCGAGCTGCAGAACTTGGCCATCATCTTTTCCGCCCCTTCCCCGATCTCTTTCTCCAGTTGCTCGAAGGAGATATGGGGCACGTAAAAGCCGCGCAAGTCAACAGGCTCATTGATGACATGCAGAATCACCAGTTGGGAACCGAACTGTTTCGCCAGGGTCAGGGCGTAATCGAACGCGTAGTCGGAGTTTTCCGAAAAGTCGATGGCCGTCAGTATCTTGCTGAATGGTTTCATTGCGCAGTCCTCTCATGTCAATGGAGTAGGATCCAACTCATCGGCGCCCCGCGCGGTCCCATGCCTGGCCGCCCGGACGTTCAGTTGAATATTTTCCCGATTATCTTCTTGAGCTCGTCAATCTTGACCGGCTTGTTGATATACTCGTACGCCCCCAGGTTCATGGCCTCGATATACGACTCGACCTCGCCATAGGCGGTAACCATGATCACGTTGCTGGCGGGATGGCTCCTGCTCAGCTCCCGGAGAAAGGTCAGCCCGTTCATCTCCGGCATATTGATGTCGGTGATGATCAGCTCCACCTCCTTGCCCCGCAGATAGTTGAGCGCTTCGTTACCGTTACCGGCCGATGCGACCTCATACCCCTCGCGGGCCAGGATCTTCGAGAGCGCGATACGGGCGTTCTCCTCATCATCAACAACCAGTATGCGTTTTTGTTGCTCAACCACAAGAAGCTCCCCGCCATAGACTTTACTGTCAGTCTAGCACGGGGCACTGGCGTGTCAAGGAACGGCGGGCCTTTTCTCCCCGCTTTTGGCGGACGCCGCTTTCCGGCGGAGCTTTATGGCCGAAAGGATCAGATTTGCGATGATCGAGACAAAGTAGATCTCATCCTCGGGGAAGCTGCGCATGGATGTGGTCTGAAGGTTGATGACCCCATAGACGTCCTTCTTGTCGGTTATGGGGAAGGAGAGCATGGAGTTGTATTTTTCCTCGTTTAGCTCGGGGAAGACCTTGTAGCGCGGGTCCTGGGAAGCACGGCTCAGGTTGATGGGCTGCATCTCCCTGGCAACGGTGCCGGTGATCCCTTCGCCGATCTTGAGGCGGATCCGGCCGATCTTTTCCTGCTCATACCCGTAGGTGGCCTTCAGAACCAGTTCCCCGTCCTCCAGGAGATAGATGTTGCAGACACTGGCGTGCAGTTGTACGGCGAGCTTGGTCGCCACCATGTGCAGCACTTCGGGGAGCTGGAAGTCGGAAGACACCAGCATGCTGATCTCTTCCAGGGAGATGATCTCCATGTGCTCGCGGTTCGCCCGTTGCATGGTCAGCACCATCTTCCCCTTTTCGCTTTCCACGTAGGGGGTGAAATTCGCCTTATGATAGAAGGGGTTGACGGTCTTGACCCGTTCCGTCTGGGTGCGATAATCGGAAAAACCGCACGAACAGGTCATCTTGACCCGGTAGTTGTCGATGCGTTGACTGCTCATTACCTTGCCGCATTTACGGCAACGCGCCGCTATCTGCATGGTGATCTCCTCAGCAGGTTGTTAAAAAACAGCCGTCAGGCCTTCGTCCTCGAAAGCCCTTTCGTGCGGCGTAGCGCCCCTCATCCCATCCTTCTCCCAAAGGGAGAAGGGATACCGTTACCCTCTCCCTTTGGGAGGGGGTGGCCAAAGGCCGGGTGAGGGCCTCCGCGGGCTTGTCGAGCAGGCGCGACGATCTGACTGTTTTTGAACAACCCGAGTTTTTCAATAACCCCATAGGGACCTTAGGGAGTTATTACGGTCGGACGCCGTTGGCGTCAAGCACGACGGAAACCGCCTCCCCGGCAGGTCCGAGCGATTTGAGAGGTTTGCCGTTTATCTGGACCTCAACCCCTCCGGCATTGGACAATTCAAGGGCAATGTTCTTTTCCGCCTTCCACTCTATGGCATCGCCGACCGTCAGGTCATAGGTCTGGGTCAGCGCCCCATCGATGGTGACGTTGAGGGTGCCGTTCTGGCTCACTTTCATGCGCACGATGAAACCCTTCGAATGCTCGGCCGGCGGTGCCGGGGCAGCATTCTGGTTGGCCGACGGCGCATCCTGGGACTGCTCGACGGGGGCCGGCTTTTTTTCCGCTTTTTGTGGAGGCGGCGGCGTGTGGGCGCTGGACCGTACCGCCTGAATTGCCGGCGTCGGGGCGCTTGCCGGCACCGGCTGTGGCTGGGAGACCTGCGGGGCGGCCGGCTCCCGCCGTGGGGCAGTGTCGGAGCGGTTGATGATGCTTGCCGTGATGATGATGAGCAGCAGCAGAACAGCCGGCAAGGCAAGTTTGCGCAGCGAGATGCGTTTCTTCGGGGTTTCGGCGTCGCCCCCCGCGCCGTTCTGGTGTGCCGTGGCCGAGAAGTTGCTGCCCTGCGCCTGCTGTTTGTCGCACAACCGGACCATGTCGTCGGGGTTAAGCCCGAGATAACCGGCGTAGATACGGAGAAACCCTTTCAGATAGGCCTGGCTGGCAAATTCCTTTGTCCGGTCGCTTTCCAGGGCCAGAAGATAGTTCTTGCCCATTTTGGTCGCTTCAGCGGCTTCATCGATGGAAATGCCGTGGTACTCGCGGCAGCGCCTGAGAACGGCACCCAAGGAGGTGAAAGAGGAATCTTCGTTGTTCGGCACGGTCTTGGACAATCAGTCCTCGCTTGCTTGGCTTTCAATGTGGCAACGAGCAATTTCCCGTCATGGCGGAAAAGGGCCGTTTCCGGATGAAAACTACTTGAGAAGCTCCAAATACCCTATAGCTGCATGTCCCAATTCGGAGTCGGGAATGATGCGAAGCACCTCGTTAAAGGAGTTCCTGGCGGCAGCAAGGCTATTTTGCTTGAGCTGCGCCAGGCCGAGATAGTAATAGGCCGCACCAAAATCTTTAAATATCTCCAAAGCCTTACGGTATTCGACCATGGCCTGTTCGGTCTTGTCCATGGCAAACCAGACCCTGCCGAGGGAAAGCCGGGCCACCGGATTGCGGGGATTGGCGACGATCACGGCCCGGAGTTCCTCAAGCGCCTTGGGGTAATCCCCCTTGCCCAGGTAGGCCAGCCCCAGGTTGATGGCGGCACTTTCGCTGTCCTGGTAAAAGAGGTCGTCCTTGACGATCTTGAACTGCTGGACGGCGTTATCCCACCGCTTGAGTTCGAGATAAACCACCCCCAGGTCATTGCGGGCCGGCGAGTAGTTCGGTTTCAGCAGAATGGCCTGCTGGAGTTTCTGCTCCGCCAGGTCAAAACGCTTCTTCCCCATGTAGGCCAGGCCCAGGTTATAGAGCAGTTCCGGGTTCTCGGGGTTGAGTTTTTCCGCTTCGGTCAGCTCTATCAGGGCACTGGTATAGTTGCGCTCCCCCAGGTAGGAGAGTCCCATCTGATAGTGGTAGGACTCCTGGTTTCTTTTTGCTCTCTGAGTGGCGCAGCCGGCCACAGCCAGCGCCACGAGAAGGCAAACCATGTAATATCGGCAGGATTTCATGGGCATCCGATCAGGCGGTATTCAATCCCCGGACAAAACCGGTTCCATCCGGCAACCCCGGATGGGAAACCGGTTGGTTTTTCAATGCGAAAACGAGCCGTTTCCGGACGAAAACAAAACCAGCAAAACATGTCAATAAATAAAATAGTTACGCTTTAAAGGCCGCTAATATCCCGAAAGGTCGTCAGCGCCTTGAAGCTCCGGTAGCGGGCCTCTATCTCCCGGTATTCCAGGCGCTTCATGCGGTCGAGGCTGAAATCCTCCACGTTGAAGGAGGCCATCACCGATCCAAAGACGATCGCCTGGCGGAGACCCTCCTCGGAGAGATCGCCGGTATTGGCCAGATACCCCATAAAGCCTCCGGCAAAGGTATCGCCGGCCCCGGTCGGGTCAAAGACCTCTTCAAGGGGATAGGCCGGTGCGGCAAACATCGAATCCGCCGTAAACATCAGAACCCCGTATTCGCCACGCTTGATCACCAGCCGCTTGCATCCCAGCGCGATGATCTCGCGGGCCGCCTTGACCAGGTTCGATTGATTGGTGAACTGGCGCGCCTCGCCCTCATTGATCACCACGATGTCAACCTTCCGGAGCACCTTTTGCAGCGCCTCGGGCTTGGACGTGATCCAGAAGTTCATGGTGTCGCACGCCACGAGCTTCGGACTGCGCACCTGGTCCAGCACCTCCATCTGCAGATCGGGGTCGATGTTCGCCAGGAAAAGGTAGTCGGCGTCACGGTAGGACTCGGGCAGGTCGGGACGGAACTCCGTCAGCACGTTGAGCTGTGTGTCCAGGGTCTGGGCCTCGTTCAGGTCGTAGCCGTACTTTCCGGTCCAGTGAAAGGTCTTGCCCGGGATCCGCTGAAGGCCGTCGGTATTGATGTCCCGGGACTGGAGAAAGCGTATGTGCTCCTCGGGGAAATCCTCTCCCACGACCGCCACCAGGGAGACATCGGTGAAAAAGCTGGCCGAGGTGGAAAAATAGGTGGCCGAACCACCCAGGACATTCTCTCCCTTGCCAAAAGGGGTTTCCACCGTATCAAAGGCCACGGTGCCGACAACAACGATTCCCATAGTAAAAGCATCTCCTTATGAATAATGGCTCTACGGTGGAGCCTCTTGCAAAAACGCCCTCCCCCAACCCCCTCCCGTCAAGGGAGGGGGCTAGTACAGGATTTTTGCAAGAGCCACTATCTACAAATATTTGCCGATGAGCAGATCGAGATTTTGCTTCGTTTCCGCCGGGATCACCGACTTGTCGCTGATAATGGCATACTGGAGGGCGCTGCCGCAGGGACAGCTCTGCTCCCGCCCGTTGATGGCGGCCACGGCGTGGCGGATGATCTCCTTGGCCATGGCGACGTTCTGCTGGATGATCTGGACCACCGCCTCGACCGACACGTCCTCGTGGGCAGTGTGCCAGCAGTCGTAATCGGTGGAGAGGGCGATAATGCCGTAGCAGATCTCGGCCTCGCGCGCCAGCTTTGCTTCGGTCAGGTTGGTCATGCCGATGACCGCCGCCTCGCGCTCGCGGTACATGAACGATTCGGCGCGGGTGGAAAAGGCCGGCCCCTCCATGCAGATGTAGGTGCCGCCCTTGTGGGAGACCGCCCCAGCCGTGAGGGAAGCCGCATAGAGGACATCCGAAAGCTCCTGGCAGACCGGGTCGGCAAAGCCCACATGGGCCACGATCCCTTCGCCGAAAAAGGTGTCCTTGCGGATACCCTTGGTCCGGTCGATGAACTGGTCCGGGATCACGATGTGGCCGGGGGCGATGATCTCCTTGAGGCTCCCCACGGCCGATACGGAGATGATCCGCTCCACGCCGAGCTTTTTCATGCCATAGATATTGGCGCGATAGTTGACCTCGGACGGCAGCAAACGGTGGCCGCGTCCGTGGCGGGGCAGGAACGCCATCCGTACGCCGTTCAGCACGCCGGTGACGTACTCGTCCGAAGGGTCGCCGAAGGGCGTCTCCACCCGGACCCGCCTGACCTCGTCCAAACCCTCCATCTCGTAGAGCCCGCTCCCGCCGATAACTCCGATTACCGCATCTTTCATGGTGACGACTCCCTCTTGGCGCATACCCTGTAAAACGCCGTAAACTGTAAGGGTTTTAGGCATAAACTTCAACCGTTATTTTCCATTGCCCGCACCTTGCCGGGCGGTTTCCCGCCCAAAAATCTCCTGCCGGCGGAAATTAGTGCTTGCCTTTCCATCCCAAGGCCTTTATGGTGATAAATAGACTTGTACCCGAAACGGCGGCATGGTGTCCGCCGTTTTTATTTTGATCATCGCACTCTGCCCCTCCTGCATTCAATTTCCCATTGAACAAAGCAGACCCTTTGGCAGGCGAAGATTATGTCTGCCGCACGGTACTGCCGTCCTGTCCATGGATCATTCCGGTTGATTCAGCGGCCCGCGCGCGCCTACCCTTACACCGACAAGACCAAAGAAAAGGAACAGAACTCCATGACGTTTGCTGAACTTGGCCTCAATGCGGCCATCCTCAAGGCGGTGGCCGATTGCGGCTACACCACCCCTACTCCGGTACAGGAACAATCCATACCGCTGGCCATGGCCGGCCACGACCTGATCGCCACAGCCCAGACCGGGACCGGCAAAACGGCGGCATTCGTGCTGCCGGCCCTGCAGCGCCTGGCCACTCCATCCACCGTACCCGGCAAAGGCCCCCGCATCCTGGTCCTCACCCCGACCCGCGAACTGGCCGGCCAGGTCATGGACGCGGCCCGCGCCTACGGACGCGCTTTTCGCCCCCGCTGCGGCACGCTTTTGGGCGGGATGCCCTATCGTGAGCAGCTGCGCCTGCTCTCCGCGCCGGTGGACATCATCGTCGCCACGCCCGGCCGCCTGCTGGACCACCTGGAACGCGGCAGCGTCCGCCTGGACCGCCTGGAGATGCTGATCCTGGATGAGGCCGACCGCATGCTGGACATGGGCTTCAGCGAAGACATGGAGAAGATCGTGGCCCGGGCCCCGACCGATCGCCAGACCATGATGTTCACCGCCACCCTGGACGCCACCGTCAGCAGGCTGGCGGAGCGCATGCTGCGCAACCCGCAACGGGTGGAACTGGCCGTTCGCACCACCTCCCACGCCCTGATCGAGCAGCGCCTGCACGTTGCCGACAACCTGAATCACAAGAAGGAACTCCTCAACCACCTGGTCAGCGACCGGAATCTCACCAGGGCCATCATCTTCTCGGCAACCAAACGCGACGCCGACGAGCTGGCGCGCGAACTTACCCGCAACGGGCATCAGGCGGCGGCCCTGCACGGCGACATGAACCAGATCGCCCGCAACAAGACCATCGAACGCATGCGCCGCGGCGGCATCCGCCTGCTGGTGGCGACCGACGTGGCCGCCCGCGGCCTGGATGTGAACGGGATCAGCCACGTGATCAACTTCGACCTGCCGCGCTTTGCCGAGGACTATGTCCACCGCATCGGCCGCACCGGCCGTGCCGGCGCTTCCGGTATCGCCATCTCCTTTGTGTCCCGGTCGGAAGTGAGCTATCTGGAGAAGATCGAGCGTTTCATCGGCAAGAGGCTGCCCGAGCAGAATATTGACGGTATGGCCCCCCTCGCCGTCCTGCGGCGGAGCGCCGGCGGGGCAAAAAGGCCGGGAGGTCCGGGAGGAAGCCGTTTCGCCAAGCCGGGCGGCAAGTCCAATGCCGCGCAGGGGCAGGGAAAACCGTGGGATAATGGCGGCAAGTCCGCTTCCGGCAGGCCGCGGCGCACGCCGGGCCATCAGCCGGTGGTGGAGTACCGCAGCAGGCGGGCGCCGTCCGAGACTCGCTAGGCGGTTGTTGAAAAACAGCCATCTCGCCGCCGTCCTCGAAGGCCCCCTTGTGCGGCGTAGCCCTGCTACGCCTCCGCAGGGTCTTCTGCGGGTGCGACGATCTGGCTATTTTTGAACAACCTAGAGGTTTCCAACTGTCTGCTAGACCCCAGAACAAAAAAACCTCGGCAGCCTTACCAGGCGCCGAGGTTTTTTTGTTTCTTCATCCGGTCATTTTTTCAGCCGCCCTTTGAGCTGGCCGCAGGCCGCCGAGATATCGCCGCCACGGCTGTCCCGGGTGATGACCGTCACATGCCGGTCGATCAGGTACTTGTGGAAGGCGTCCACGGCGGCGCGGGTCGGGGCCTTGAGGTCGCACCCCTCATGTTCGTTGAAGGGGATCAGGTTCACCTTGTTGGGGATGTCGCTGGTCAGGCGCAACAGGCGCTTGGCATCCTCCAGCGTATCGTTCAGCCCCCCCAGCATGACATACTCGAAGGTGACCTTGCGCCGGCCCGGCAGGGGAAACTCCTTGCAGGCCTTGAGCAGGTCCCTGAGCGGATACCTCCGGTTGACCGGCATGATCCGGTCGCGCAGTTCGTCAGTGGTGGCGTTCAGCGAAACCGCCAGGTTGACGGTCGGCACCTCGCGGCCGAGCCGCTCCATCTCCGGCACCAGCCCGCAGGTCGAAACCGTCACCCGCCGGTTGGAGAATTGCAGGCCGTTCCCGTCGATCATGATCTGGATGGCCGGGATGACGTTGTCCAGGTTGTGCAGCGGTTCGCCCATGCCCATCATGACGATGTTGCGGATCTCGAACTCCCGCCGCACCGCCATGATCTGGTTGATGATCTCGGCCGTGGTCAGGTTGCGGGTCAGCTTGAAGGTCCCGGTCAGGCAGAATTCGCACCCCATGGCGCAGCCGGCCTGGGATGAGATGCACAGGGTGTTGCGCCCCTCGTCCGGGATCAGCACCGCTTCCACGGCATTGCCGTCGGAGAGGGCGAAGAGATATTTGCGCGTCCCGTCGCCCCCCTCCTCCACCGCCTCCGGCGCAAGGTCGCTGATAAAGGCGGTCTCGGCCAGTTCGGCCCGCAGTTCTTTGGAGATGTTGCTCATCTCCTCGAAGGAAAGGGCATGCTGCTGGTAGATCCACTTGAAGATCTGGGTGGCGCGGAAGCGCTCCTTGCCCTTGCCCCGGAGGAACTGCTCCAGAGCCGGCAACGTCAGATTTTTAAGGTCGGTTTTCTCCATCGTCTCGCGTATCCACGAACCCGTGATCATTCCTGATTAACGTCAATCTTCCGCCCAGTGCCCCCAGAGGGACGTGATCGTCAGCGGACGATCAGCGCCAATCGGCTGCTCATTTCTTTTCCTGCCCGCTTTCTTCCGGCGCCGTGGGCTGCCCCCCGGCGGGCGGCTGCTCACCGGAAGGGCTCTTTTCCGGCTCCGGCGCCTGCTCCCGCGGCGGCTCGGCAGCCGGCGACTGGGCAGGCTCATTCCTGGCCGACGACGGGGAGCTGAACACCGGCGCCGTGGCGATGCTCTTGTCAACCTTGCGCTGCATCCCGGCGATATTGGGCTGCTGGGCCAACGCCGCCTGGTATTCCCCTTCGCTCAAGACCCCTTTCTGGCGCAACAGCCTGAGGATCATGTCCGAACGGCGCAACACCTTTCCCAGGTTCTTGTAGGGATTGTAGGCAAGCCGCGGGCCGGGCAGCATGGCGGCCAGGAAGGCGCATTCCCGCGGGGTCAGGGCCGCCGCCGATTTGCCGAAGTAGTAATGGGCGCCATTGCCGATGCCGTAGACCATCGGCCCCAGTTCGACCACATTCAGATAGAGCTCTATGATGCGCCCCTTGCTCAACTCCTGCTCCATGCGCCAGGCCAGGTAAATCTCCTTGAGCTTGCGGGTAACGGTCTTCTCCCGGGACAGGAACAGGTTCTTTGCCGTCTGCTGGGTGATGGTGGAGGCGCCCCGCTTGAGGCTTTTCTTTTCCAGGTCGTACTTGATGGCGTTCTTGATGGCCTTGACGTCAAAGCCTTCGTGCGTATAGAAGTTGCTGTCCTCGGCCAGGATCACCGCCCACTTCATCTCGGGGGGGATACGGCCGGAAGGGGTCCAGTAGCGGTTTGGGGGCCCGACCACAAAGGGATGAAACTCCCCCTGCCAGTCCTTGACCTGAATGGTCATGGTGAATTTGCGGTCGGCCAGGTCGGAAACCGGCGGAGCCAGGCTCAGGGAGATGACGATGTAGGCGAGGTAACAGGCGATTACCAGCAGGCTGTAGGAGATGAGCTTTTTCATAAGCAGTTATTATTACCAGAATATGCCGGCGGCGGGAACTATTTTTCCTGGTTTTTTTCTTCCGCGGGCGTGGTTTCGGCCGACACAAGCTCGACAACCGCTTTTCCAAACGGGGTGGTGGCCTCCATCCGCACCGGCACCTTATTTGTATCGTTGGAAAGCCAGATCAGCATATCCCCTGTTCGCCTGAAAATCTCCTTCTGTTTGACATGCCGCACCAACAGACTGTCCACCTTCTTTAAATTACGGAGCCGGACCTCCTCCTGACGCACAATTTCAACCGGCACCGGCGCATAGGTATCGCCATCGTAAATATGCAGCATTTCCGTTGTGCCGGCCTGTAGCGGCCGGTTCCTGAGGTAATAGCATGCGGAGAGGGTATCGAGCACCTCGCTGTTGGGGATGGTTTCATCCGAGGACCGCTGCCGGATGCGATCGACCCAGAACACCCGCTTGTCCCTCAGGAAGATGGTGAAGCCGACGTCGCTGGTGAAGGAGCCCTCATTTTGCCTGATGTTGGCAATGATGAAGTTGCCGGCGATGTGCCGGGCCTCCATGACGTCATCGACGGGATAGATGCTCGACAGGACGCCATTGGTCCTGGTCCTCAGGGTGATCCTGACCTCGCCCTTTTCGTTCCTCGCCTCCAGCTCCACGCTCCCCACCGGGACGCCCAGCAGGGTGATCAGATAGGTGAGCTTTTCACTCTTTGACGCCAGGAACTCGCCGGCGGTCCGCAACGGTGGGGGGATTGCCGTTGCCGAGGCATTCCGCTGAAAGGCGGAGGTTTGCGGGGCCGGCGCCGGGGCGGCGCTCCGTCTGCCACTGTCAGCCCGTTCTTGGTCCTGTGCGGCAGGCTCGACACTCTTCGGTTCTACCAAGCGCCTTTCCGGCGCCGCCGGAGGCGTGCCGGCACCCTCGCCCGGGGCCTGGGCATGACTCCCGTCATCAGGGGCATCTTCCGCAACGCCGCCCGCGGGGCCGGCCTTCCGGTCGCTGGAGCCCGCCGCCGGTGCGGCGCCGCCACCCGGCTGTGCCACGTCCACCATTACGGCCTGCCCAAGGTTGACCGGCGCGGCAAAATGGTAACTTCCGAACCTTCCCATCGAATACAGCACAAGGAGGTGGGACAACAGGGATAAGGCCAGGCAGGATGCCGGCAAACCTATTTTGTCGAGAGGCATTTTCATTCGGGTTCAGAGCCCATACCACCAGGGCGCAGGAAAGGTGAGCCTTCAAGCCGCCAGCCAGCTGCCGTGGCCGCTTGGACTGCTATTGTACACCAGCGCCATGACTGCTGTATGCAAAAGAAAGCCGGCGCGAGGCCGGCATTTGACAGAGCAGGGAAATGACGAAGGGGGACCGTGAGGTCCCCCTTCCCTACAGCAGGGGCCTAGTACTGCAGAGGCCGGGTTACCAGTGCGCCGCCGGCAGTCGCTTCGCGAACCGTCGGCTCGTAGGTGGTCGGGCTGTTCGAGGTGCCGCCGCCATACGTGGTTCTGAAGTGGGTTACTACACCGGCTCTGGTGGTGCCACCGTCGGCGGTCACGCCCGATGAAGCGGTGCTGGTGCCGTGGTGGCTGCAGGAGCTGAAGCCGGTGTTGGCGTCTCCGGCCGCGCCGGAGGCCGCGCCGTTGGTGTAGCAGCCGCCCATCGGCTTGCCGGATGCGCCCGGGAAGCCCAGGGAGCCGGAGCCGTTGGCCGGACCGTTGTTCTGCAGCGGGTTGTTGGCGGTCAGCAGGGTCGGATCGGAAACATCCTTGCCGTCCCAGCCGCCCGGAGGTGCATAGCGGTAGTTGCCCATACCGGGCATGAAGCGGTAGGTCATCTGGGTACGGCCCAGACCGTCGGTATAGACGTTGTTGCCGCCGTGGATGCCGCCGAAAGCGCTGCGCAGGCCGCTGTTGTGGCAGTTGATGCAGGAGATGCCGGTGATATTGCCGGAGTTTGCGTTGCTGCCGGCAACAAACGGCTCGGTTGAACCGCTACTCGGTGATACCGCTGTTGCACCCGCCGCAGGCAAGTAGTCATAGACCGCCACCTTGTCAGGTTCCCAGGAGGCTGACAGTCGGGTAACGCCTATGGCATTGGCCGAGTCGGCCTGGCACTGGCCGTGCATTGCGGATACGGCGTGGGCGACATAGTAGCCGTTGAACTGGCCCATCAGTACGGCCGGGTGGAGAGCGTTCCAGCCGGCTTTCCAGGAAGGCACCAGGGTTGCCGGGGTATTCGTCGCAACCACAATGCCGGCGCCGCTTACACAAGCCGTTTTCGTCGCGTTGGTGTAACCGCCGAAGTCGGCGCAGTTCAGGGTAGTCGTAACACCTGAAGCGGTCGAAGGCATGATCTTGCCTTCAGCGACCAGATCACTCCACAGCGTGATCGTGGCGGCATCTTCCCCGGCTTTGTGGCAGTTGAAGCAGACATAGGTCAGGTTGTTGTGGATCTCGTCGGTGCCGAGGCTGTTGCGCAGCAGGTACTCGTTTACCGAACCGTGGGCGCCGATGGCGGCAGAGGTGGTGGAGCCGTCGGCATTGGTGGAGGAAGCAACCTTCCACTGGCCGACGGTGTGGCAGTCGCCGCAATGGAGGGTGGAGTTGTCGCCGACATTCTGGGTTGCGCCGAGCGGGATGTAGGTGGATACGAATTTGCCGGCTTCGTACAGGGTCCCTTCGCCGCCTTCTTCAGGACCGGCCGGGTCGAAGGTGAGGCCGGTACCGAACGGGCTGGTCACGCCGCTGACGGTGTGGCCTTCGGCGATCTGGCTGGCATCCGGAACCGGATTGCCGGTACGGGCCGCCCAGGCCCGCGCATTGGCAAGGGTGGAGAAGCGGTACTGGTAACGCTGGCCGGATACGGCGTGGTGCGAAGCGTTGGTGGTGGTGAAGGCGGTTTTTACGTCAATAACGCCGGCGCGGGCGACCTGGTCATAGCCGTTGGTCAGGGTGTCGCCGAAGGGATTGGTGGGAGTTTGCGCATTCGGGAAGATTACACCGGCAAAGTAATGATTGCTGCCGCCATTTGCGACCTGGGCGCCGTTGCTGTCATGGCAGGAGAAGCAGAAGGCGTCCATTACATCGTGGTTCGTGCCGTCCCACGCCATGTCGCTGTTGTCATCGGCATTACGCAGATGAACCTTTTTGTCGGCTACGTGGAAGTTGGGATCAATCACAACTGTGGTGCCGGTCACCTGACCTTCCAGGTGGCAAACGACGCACTGGGCATTTGTCGGAGTTGCGCCGGTGATATGGTGCGAACGCTTGCTGAATTCGGGGACGACGACACGGATACCGGTGTTGTCGTCGGCCAGGGGATGCTGGTGCTGAGGTATGGCCGTATTATGGCAACCAATGCAGTCACCATTTGTCATCCTCGTCGTCGCGGAGATCGCCTTGGCAGCATGGACGCCGGCAGTGGCGGCGTCGGTGGTGGCGGTGTGGCAGCGATTGCACTTGCCGACAAAATCACCATTGACCGTTACAGCATTGGGAACCATGTCGCCGTGGCACTCTGCGGTTGAACACCTGAAGGTGTTAGTGGCCAGCGGGTCGGGAAAGGGAATCGGTCCAACACCATTGTGTTGTGCCCCACCGCCGTGACATCCCTGACAACCGGCTGCAGGGTCGTTATGTACCGAGGTCAGGTATTCCGGAAGGATTTGGGTGGCTGATTTGGGGTCGATTGAAGTTGAGTGGCAGACCCTGCAGGTGGCTTCGTCAACCTTCGCCACACCCCCGAGAGTGTCCCCCTCTTTGCTGGACGAGCCGCAGCCGTTTAACAGTGCGGCACAAGACAGCACGCTCAACAGCAGTAAACTTGACTTCTTGATCTGCATAGTTTCCTCCTTCTTTCGGTAATTGCTTATTAAAACGTTCCCGGCAGGTGACACTGCAAACAAACCTTGCCGCTGCTCCTGTCCTTGTAGTTGCCAGCCTTGAAGCCCCGCGGATGGGGGCTCACACCGCCACCACTTATCGATTTTGTGCTGTGGCAGTTTTTGCATACGGAGCCGTCTTCATGGCAGGTCTGGCAGGCCTGCAGGTTCCGGCGCGCCTCGCGGCCATGCTCGGACCCCCAAACTTGATCTGCCGCCGTATTCGTATTCAGGTTCCGGTGCGAGACAAAACCAAGCGACTTCAGCCCGGTCTGGGGAAGCTTGCTGTGGCAGGCCGTGCAGTATTTCCGATCATGGCAGCGGTAGCATTGCTGCTGGTTGTCCTGGGCCTTGATCGGGTGGATCTGCAGCCAGCCGCTGCGGTGGCTCTTGGGTTTATAGTCGCGGCCCGCATTGCCCTGGGAGAGGTCGTCGCCCGAGCCGCCCCCCTGGTGGCAGTCGAGGCACCAGGCCTGTGCGTGGCACTGGCTGCAGTTGTTGCCCGCCCGGCTCGCCAGGACCCGGTGGCCGCGCACAAAGTCGGCGTCATGGTTGGGGGAGACCCCTTCGCCTTTGTGGCAATCGTTGCATTCCCTGATCGCCATCTTGGCGTATTCCGCGTGGGACATCTTCTTGTCGGCGTACGACCGTTGCTGCAGGCAGACCAGGCCGAAGCCGAGAAGTGCTAGGATTAAGACAATTCGCTTCACGTAGGTCCCTCCTTTCTAAAAGTCGTAGTTGAAGACGAGCCGCCCACGCCAGTCGCTTTTGTACTGGGCGTTGACGTTGTCTTCAACCCGGACGGACGCGGACATGTCCCTGGCAAGTCTGTATTTGCCGCCAAGCCAGTATTTGCGAGCCGTTTCATCGCCGGTGCTCCGGTCGAACGCATAGACGTCGTACTGGAAGCCGGCCGCCAGGTCCAGCGGCTTGATCGGGGTGTAGGTGACTTCGGCGGTGCCGCCGTTCAGGTTGCCGCCGTAGCCGTTGTTGTGGTCGTAGTTCAACGCCAGAAGGACGGTGTCGATGGGGCGGATGCGGCAGCCGAGCTCGACGACGTCGGAAGCGTCATTGCCCTCGCCGTAGAACTGCCGGGTGTAGCCGGCATTGACCGACAGTTTGTCGTTGACGGTGTAGTCGGCCCGGACCAGGGTCTCCTGGTAACGGTCAACGGCAAAGATGGAGTAGATTGAGGTGGAGTCGAAGGTCGGGTAGCTCTGGTACCATTCCGCGGTCAGGACGAGGTCTGCCAGGGGAAAGTATTTGACGCCCAGCAACAGTTCGGTGAAGGTTTCGCTGGGCAGGTCGAAGCGGGTGTCGACGTATCCCTTGAACGAGTTCCAGTATTGCTTGGCGGAGAAGCCGAGCTGGTCGCGGGCGACGCCGTCGTTATCAAGCTTGAGGAAGTAGCTCAGTTCGGCGTCCGTGTTTTTGTAGCCGTTCAGGTAGACGGCGGCGCCGAAGGCGAAGTCGCGGCTGCGGGTGGCCTCGCCGTTCAGGTCGAAAAAGACGTTGCGGCCGCCCATGACCGAGAAGCCGACCGGGCCTACGTTTTTCAGGTCGATCTTGCCGCCGTCGATCAGGGCCGAGCCGGCCGCGTAGTTGACAAACTGGCGGCCGAGCCGGATATCGACCCTGTCGAACAGGTTGCTGTAGTCGCCGTACAGGTAGTAAAGCCGGCCATTGATGCCTTCGCCGTTACGGATATCGTCGGTGACGCGGCCATAGCCCTGGAAGGACAACTTGCCCGCGGCGTCGAGCTTGGTGACCGACAGGTTGAGATATTCGCCAAATTCAGCCTGTTTGTTGCCGGTAAAGATGTCGTTGAACCAGGCAAACTGGGTGGAACTTCTGCCGTGGATCTCCGCCGACCAGGCAGCTGTCGATGCCAAAACAGCCGTTATGCCGGCCAACAGGCAGAAAAGTCTTTTACATGTCATCAGAAACCTCCTTTCATGTAATCTCACAACCCTAAAGCCAATCAATAGCTCGTCTTTGCTTCACCACCTTTCTCCCATTCGGAATACGGAATCGCAACCATTCTCAAAACGGGAAGCCGCCTTTACCACTGGGCGCTCTACGACCGTTTGCGATACGCTACCCGGCCCAACGCACACAACACCGGCAGAGGTTGCGCAACCCGGCAACATACATACGAGCGAGATCAAATCCAACTATTCGGAAAAACAGCAGAATATGAACAACTACCTATTTTGGCAACCGTAATAGACAGCAATCTCTGCGGGGGCGCCTCTCCGTGACGTGCCGTACCGCGTGGGATTAACCGGTTAGGGGATACCCGCCACACGCGATGAAATGCCCACGAAACAAGTGAGCCGTGTGGAGTATACAAGTTTCATACTAAACTTGCGGCAAAAGTCAAGCGCATGATTGACAAACCGGCCACATAGTTATTACTATCTTTATATGCAGCAACGAAAACTCGATCCGTCAAGGAGGTTGGAATAAGGAGTATGCCTGTTTACGAATATTGTTGTTCCGCCTGTAACCACCAGTTTGAACTTCGCCAGAAATTTTCCGATCCACCAGCCAGTGAATGTCCCAAGTGCGGTGGAGCGGTGCAGAAAATGATATCGGCTACAGCCTTCAGCCTTAAAGGGGACGGCTGGTTCGCCCAGGGCTACTGCCCCAAGACAGAAGCCCCCAAGCCTGCGGCCTGCGCAGGAGGCGGCTGTTGCGGAGGGCAGTGACCTCCACCATCGTGTATCATGAAAATCCCCCTTTCGGGGGATTTTTTTTGCCTGTAACCCCTTTGTTTCTTTACAAGTCGGCGGGTTGAAACGTATTATGCCACGTGTTTTCGACCGTGCAAGCGTCCGGGAGTGAAAAATGGCGCCGACTGTGGCCGGCGCGGCTTATTTTCGCAGTAATCGGGGACACGTCCCCGTCAAGTTTGCTGCGTCCCTGGTGGCCGCAGGGTTGAAAAACATCGACCAGTCAATGACGAAATCGCGAGAGGAACCCACATGAAGGTTAAGAAAGCAGTCTTTCCGGTTGCCGGCATGGGCACCAGGTTTCTGCCCGCCACCAAGTCCTCGCCCAAAGAGATGCTGCCGCTGATAGACAAGCCGCTGGTGCAATACGTGGTCGAAGAGGCGGTCGCTTCCGGTATCGAGCAGATTCTGTTCGTCACCGGCAGGGGCAAGCGGGCCATTGAGGACCATTTCGACATCTCCATCGAGTTGGAGTCGCACCTGGAGGAGAAAGGGAAGCAGAAGACCCTGAAGGCCATCAGGGACATCGCCGATATGCTCGACATATTTTACGTGCGCCAGAAAAAGGCGCTCGGGCTGGGGCACGCCATCCTCTGCGCCAAGGACTTCGTGGGCAACGAACCTTTTGCCGTCCTTCTGGGCGACGATATTATCGACAGTGGACGCCCCTGCCTGCGGCAACTGCTGGATGTTTACGAAGAGCGGGCCGGCTCGGTGCTGGCGCTTGAGAAGGTTCCCATGGAGAACATCTCCTCCTACGGCTGCGTCAAGGCAAGCCGGCTGTCGGAACAGGTGTTCAGGGTGGAGGATATGGTGGAGAAGCCCAAACAGGAGGAAGCGCCCTCGGACATGGCCATTATCGGCCGCTATGTTCTGACGCCGCGCATTTTCGGGATTCTGGAACAACAGGAACCGGGCAAGGGGGGCGAGATCCAGCTTACCGACGCCATCCTCAAACTCTCAAAGGAAGAAACGGTTTACGGCTGCCTCTTCGAGGGATTGCGCCACGACTGCGGCGATAAGCTGGGTTTCCTCAAGGCCACGGTGGACATGGCCCTGAAACGTACTGAGTTCAAGGTTGAGTTTGAGCAGTACCTGCGCCAGAGACTGGCGCAATGACCGTCCCGTCTGCGGGCGCACCGGAGCCGCCGATTTTCCGCTCCTTCTGCCAGGCAAATTCCGGTTCGAAATAGGGGTCGTAAAAGCCGGGGAACGGAAAGGGAAACGTGAACACTTCCCCCACGCCGCCCAATGTTCTGACCAGCGTCATGCCGACCCCCTTGAGGGGGCCGACGGTCAGCCCCAGCGCAACGCCTTCCTCGCGAAATGTCTGATAAACCTGCTTCGGCAGTTCCCACCACCCCAGCGCGACATTGGCTACCCCGCGAACCATCTTGTGAGACATCCCGCCGACCACCTCCTGGGGCGTCGAGTTCTCTACCGTCTTGAACGGCTCCGAGGCGCGGGAGGGCTGTGCCCAGAGGCCTATCGCGAGAAGGAGGCCCGCTGCCACTAAAGGACGAATCTGCCGCATGCTAACGCGCCTCCTGCGGGGAAGGCGCAGGGGCGCCCTGGGAAGAAGCCCCCGATGTGTCCCGTTTCGGTTCCCACCCCTCCCACACATAGGCGGGATCGATCATGGGATCGTAGTAACCGGGCTGGGGAACGAGGAAGAAAACCGTCTCCGTCATGCCGATGAACCCACGGTACAGCGTCATGCCGATCCCCTTGAGCGGGCCGACGACATACCCGGCCGCCCCCATGTCGCGGACGGTCAGCACCGACTGCTTGGGGAGCTCGACGATACAGGTCGCAATGTTGGCTACGCCGCGGGTCAACTTGACGGCCATCTTCTCGGCGATCATCTCGGGCTGCTGATCGGCACGGGCCATAACCGGAACCATCAGTACGACGGCCAGCAGCACAACGGGAAGCAGCAGGTTCGTCTTCATGGCATCTCCTTTTTTCGGCTGATACGGTCTTGAGCAGGTTGTTCAAAAATAGTCGGATCGTCGCACCCGGAGGAAGCCCCGAGGAGGCAGCCCTCTCTCTATCTCTCCCCCAGAGGGGGAGAGCATGCCTTGTCCTCTCCCTATGGGAGAGGGATTGGGTGAGGGACCGCAGCGCTATGCCGCACGAAAGGGCTTTCGAGGATGGCGGCGAGAAGGCTGTTTTTCAACAACCTCTCAGTAGCCTCTTACCACAAACGACCGCCGCTTGCAAGCCTCACAGATCGAAAAGGGTCGGCTCCTTGGGAAGATACGGCTCGAAACGGCGCTTGAGATGACGCAGCTTCTCGATGTAGTAGGGGATGTTTATGTCGGGCCGGGCAGGGTCGAAGGCGCTCACGGGGCGGCAATGCTCATAGGCCGTCGCATCCCGCCCCGACCCGCCGACGTAGTAGCTGACCTGATCGCCGGCCCGGTAGACGCGTTGCGACGCCAGGGCGATCTCGAAGGCGGCCGAGGGGTTGCGCCTGCCGCCGGCGACCTTCTCCCGGTATGTCGCCGGTGCCTCGCTGAGCGTCTCCGTACGGGCAACCCACGTCACGTCCAGGTCCCTGGACCGGAGGCGGGCCAGATATTCCCGGTACAGCCGTTCTATCTCCGCCGCCGAGCCGGTCAGGAGCAGCGCAATGGCGTCACGCATGAAATCCCGCAGGTATCGCTCCAAGCCCCTTGAGCGGAGCCCGCTCCCCCTGATGACGATCCGGCCGTCATACCCCAGGAGGGCGTAGTTTTTGGCCTTGTAGGCGAACATGGAGCGGTATCTGCCGTCCATCTCCACCTCGATCCCTTCGGGAACCCCCTGGGACACGCGCTGCACCAGGGCCGACTCGTCCGCCTCCGTGCCACAGGAGGCCGGCGGCCTGAAGTAAATCCCGTCCGTGTCCACCTCCACCGGCACCGCACCTTCCGCCTTCAGGAGCTCAATCATGGTCCTGATGGTCAAGCGCCCCAGGCGGGTCACCTCGGCGGCGGCTTCAGGATCGGAAAAGTTGTGCAGCGGGGCTCCCAGATAGCCGAAAAAGGAATTGATCAGCACCTTGAAGACCTGCTGCAGGGCATCGTAGTAGTGACGCTCGCCCTCCCCGGCGCTCTCCCGGGCGGCCCGTTTTGCCTCCAGCCGGAAATGGCGCAGTTCCGCCAGCATGGGCAGAAAAAGCCCCAGGGTATCCTTGGCCGGGCCGAGCCGGTACGTCAGCATCAGGGAAGGGTAGAGCGACGCCACGTCGCAATGGACGATCGGCCCCGAAACCCCCGGCACCGCGCTCTCGGTGTAGCCTCCCTCGAAGGCGGGCGCCTCGCCGGTCCGGCGGGGTATGGCATGCCCGCGATGCAGGTATTCCCGCAGGAACAGGGCATTGATGCGGGTCGCGTTGCCGCGCAGGGGGCAGTTCTGGAAGGAGTAGGGAAAGATGCGCGTCTGCAGGAACCAGGGGTAGCCAAGCAGGCGGAACAGGGCCAGGGTCTCGCGCACGTCGTCCAGGTTGTAACGGTAGAGCATCTCCGGGTCGTGGTCGAAGGTTGCGGCGATCCCGCTGCCCTCCAGGTAGACCCGCTCGTCCGCCGCGATGCCGAAATGGCGGGCGACCTGCTTGAGGCCGTGGCTTTCCAGGCTGCGCAACGAGATATCGTACAGTTGCACCAGAAAATAGGTGTCGATGATATGGCGGCCGTACACGTCCCAGCGGGGATAATCGATGACCTTCTCCGCCAGGGACCAGCGGGAGCTTGCCGTGATGTGGGGGGCGGCTCCGTTGCGGCCCCAGTCGAGGCGGATGCCGTGCAGGTCGGCGCGCGCAGCTATATAGTCCAGGTCGAAGCGGAAGATGTTGTGGCCGATAATGACATCCGGGTCGCAACGATGGATAGCCTCGTTGAGCGCCCGGAGCATGGCCGGCTCGTCGAGTTGGTCGCCGCGCAACACGCTTTCCCGGCCGTGGGAATCCTTGAGGGCGATGGAGACGATCCGGTCTTCCCGGCGCTTGGGGTTTGAGAACTCGAAGCCCTCGGCGCAGTAGGTTTCTATATCCAGCGCCAGGCACCGCAGGTCGTCGAACTCCAGCCCCTTGAACAACGTGGCGCCGGTGGTCAGCAGGTACTGGTGGGAAAGGTCGGCGATGAACAGGTAGGGCGCCTCGGCAGAACCGGCCGGCATGCCGGTCTTGGCGGCGAGGAAGTCCCGCGCCGTCAGGCAATCGCCCCACGAATCGAACAGGAGCTGAAACCGGTAGAAGTCGCCGCCTTCCAACTGGCGCACCGAGCAGGGCGCCCGGCAGCCGCTGACGAGGGCCGGGTCGCTGACCAGGATGAACGGACGAAACGGTTCGTCGTGGAACTGGACGCCCTGGCCGGTCCTGAAGAAAAGGCGCACGAACGGCCCGGCCGGCTCGACGGCGATGATGCCGGCCCGCTCGTCATGCCCGAACAGGAGCGGGTTATGTCCCATATCGCTCATCTGCATGGCGGCGACTCTATGTCAAATCCCGTCGACAAGGCAACAAGAAAAGGCACGGCAAAAAATGCCGCGCCTTTTCCATGGATGATGCCGCGCAGAGCTACGGGAGGTTCGTGGCGTCTTTCAGCGGGCACCGGGGACACACCGTGCTCCCTTGCTATTTGGCGTGCTTGGCAAGGTAGCTGGCAACGCCTTCCTCGGTCGGCTTCATGGCCTCGTCGCCTTCCTGCCAGTTAGCCGGGCAGACCTGGTCGCCGTGGGTTTCGACGAATTGGAGGGCATCGACCATGCGCAGGGCTTCAGACACATTGCGGCCCAGGGGCAGGTCATTGATGACCGCATGGCGGATCACGCCCTTGGTGTCGATCAGGAAGAGGCCGCGCAGGGCAACGGATTCGTTGAAAAGGATGCCGTATTCCCTGGCGATGTTCTTGTTCAGGTCGGACACCAACGGATACTGGATGTTGCCGATGCCGCCGTCCTCGACGGGGGTGTTTTTCCAGGCCAGGTGGGTGAATTTGGAGTCTATGGAGACCCCGATCACCTCGGTATTGCGCTTCTTGAATTCATCCAGTTTCTTGTTGAAGGCCAGGATCTCGGAGGGGCAGACAAAGGTAAAGTCCAGGGGATAGAAGAACAGGACGACGTTCTTGCCCTTGAAGCTGGAAATGGTGATCTGGCCGAAGGTATTGTCGGGCATGACCGCATCGGCGGTGAAATCGGGGGCCTGCTGGGTGACGAGGGTCGCAATGGACATGGGATTCGCTCCTTTTTGTAAATAGTTGCATCGAATGCAGTAACTAATACCAGCCAATCCTGCGTCTGTCAAGAGGATAAAAATAGTCTTTTAGTCTTTTTTGATTCGGGGCGTTTTCAAGATGCGGCATGGGCCACCGGGCAGGAAGGCGTTGCCGCATATAGAGAGTCGAACCCCCCTCGTGACCGCCGCACACCGTTTGCCCCGCTTCCGGGGGACCGCCGGGAAGGGCAGCACACCATGAACGCATCATTCAATTTCCCCCTCTGGTGCTCGCCCCGCGTGCCGGCAGACGACACAGAGAATTGGCCACAAACACAGCGACGGCTCCGAGCCCCATGAGCCCAGCGGCGTAGAAGACGGCGGTGAGGCCCAGGGTATTCTGCAGCCCGGCCCCCAGGAGCGGGCCGGAGACGAACCCCAGGTTGAGCACCGCGTTGCAGGTGCCCACCGTCACCCCCATGCCGTGGCGGCTCCCTTCCTCCACCAGAAGCGCCGTGCTGGCGGGTTGGGACAGGACGCTGAACAGCCCGATCCCCACCCCCAGGACGAGGATCTGGCAGAACCCGCCCGCCACCGGGACCAGGAAATAGAGCAGCGAAACGATGGTGCCCCCCGCCACCACCAGGGATTTGCGCGGCGCCCGGTCGGAGAGCATGCCTACGGGACGCAGGAGCAGGGTCATCACCAGGGTGCTGGAGGCCATGACCAGCCCGGCACGGGTGCCGTTCAGCCCCAGCCTGGTGGTGAGCATGATCGGCAGGAAAGCCCCCAGGAGGGAGATGCCGCAGGCCCGGCCGAAGATGAAGGCCAGAAGGCCCCGCAGGGTGCTGTGGCGGGTGACACTCAGGATGTCTCGGAAGCGCCCGCCTGCGCCGTGGCCCGCTTGCCGCGGCGTGACCCTCTGGGCCGGTATGCAGGCCAGGGCCATTGCCAGGGCCAGGAGACACAACAGCGTCAGGGTGGCGAAGATCCCCCTGAAACCCCACTGGTCCTTGAGGATACCGCCCAGGAGCGGCCCCATGCTCAGGGCGCCGTAAAAGGACATATCGAAGGTCCCCATGACCGTGGCCCGCTCTTTGTTGGAGGTGCAGCCGCTTACCAGGGACACCACCACCGGACGGAACATGGCGCAACCGATCCCCTGGAGCAGGCGCAGGGCGGTGATCAGGGGCAGGCTGGCGGTGAAGAGATAGCAGACCGAAACGAACAGGTACAGTCCGAGGCTCGCGGCAGCGATGCGCCTGGGGCCGATCCGGTCGCACCAGGCCCCCATGAAGGGGCTGAAGAGAATCTTGGAAAGGGAATAGAACACCAGTGGCAGTCCCAGGAGGAACCCCCTGGCGCCCAGGCTGAAGACGTACATGGAGAAGAAGGCGTCGGCAATGCCGAAGCCCAGGGTGATGGCAAAATTTATCAGGAACAGTCCCCGGAACAGAGTACGGGTTTCCATGCTTTCCCTCCCTATGCCGCCGGGAACTCCTCGAATCAGCCGAAAAAAAGGGGGATCACTCCCCCCATAGCATGAAGGAGGTTTATGGTTGCGGGTCCCGGGAATCTAGAAGGCCCAGATCAGCTTCAGCCAGTATTTGTCGCCTTCCGGCCTGTTTTCCACAAGCATCTCTCTTTGGTACTTGGCTTCCAGGCTCATATTTTTGTAATCGTATTTGAGGGTTGGGCCAACGGCGAAGACCTGCCCCCTGTTGCCGTCATTGGCCGCTGCGGTACCGCCGTGGTCATCGGAGACCTGTTTGTAGAAGTAGCCGGTTGCGCCCATTGTCCACGGCCCCCGGTGATAGGCGGTTGCGTAGTCGAAATGGAACTCCTGGCCGGAGGTATAGTCGGTTGCCGTGTTTTCAGTATTGAAGTCGTACATGAATTTGCCGGACAATTCGATGCCGTTGTCGGTCAGCAGGGTACCAGTGACGATCGGTTCGATCGACCAGTAGTTCCTGCCGAGATTGGCATTCCTGTTCTTGTCGTACTGACCGGTCGGGGCCGTGAATTCAACGGCGGTCGCGGCATGCCAGTTCTTCGAGTGCCAAGCCAGAACGGCAGGAGCGAAAGAGATGTCCCCCAGGCCGCTTTTCGTGCCCCCGGCGCCATTCACCGTCACGCTGACATCGGCGAGGGGAACGAGCGCATACATGCCCAGGTTGGCGCCCAGGAACTGCTTGTCGGTCATATACACGAGGCGGGACACGTTGGCCATCGCGTTGAGATGGAAATCCACCGGCACCTTGTTGCCGCTTTTGTCGTTCATATGGTCGGCCGTATAAAGGGTGAGATAGTTGAGGTAATAGAGCCCCGGCGGGGGCAGCGCACCGCCCATGACGCCTTCGGCGCCGTTAGGGTAGGTTCCTCCGCCGCCTTCGGTGGCCCCGGCATTGACAGCAGCGAGTGCCGTACAAACACATAATGCGAGACAGGCAAGGTATTTCAGTGACACGGTCTTGACGTTCATTGAGCTTCTCCTTGTCGATATAATCATTTTTAAGGGGACGGAGTCGTCGGGCTCCGTCCCTCCGTGCCGTTATTTGATGGCTTTCAGTGCACTCAAGCCGGCCATCCTGCCCGAATGGGCAGCCCAGCCATAGGCATGGCCGGAGGCCCACAGTGCGTAAGTGTCGCTATACAGGCCGCCGATATCGTTACCGCCGGCGTACAGTCCTTCTATCGGCCTGTCGTCCCTGTCGAGCACGGCCATGTTCTTGTCGACGCGGATGCCGCCAATCGAGGTGAAATGATAGGGCATCAACTTCACGGCGTAGAGCCTGCCATTATTGATGGGCTTCATTAAGCCGTGCTCTTTTGCGAACTGTTCGTCGTAGTGGTTCGTTGCATACGTGTTGTACTTCTTGTAGGTGTTCCTGAGGGAGTCCACAGGCACGCCGATCTGTGCGGCGAGATCTTCTATCGAATCGGCGGCTTTGAAACTTTCGCTGTGTGCGGCGACGGCGTTCTTGATCTCTGTCCGCATGCTCTTCAGTTTCGTCGTGACGGGGACAATGACGCCGACCCCGTTGTCGATCCCTTTGTTCATCACGTAATCGACCGTAGCATCATCGAAGATCGCCCAGGCATAGTGCCCGCTCTGCCTGCCGATCGCATTGCCTGCCTGGGCAAAGCTCAAGGCGATCCCTTCATCCACGAACCGTTCGCCATGCTTATTCACCCACATGGTGTTGGGCTGCCAGGTCATGCAGAAGATACCGCCGAGCGGGATGATCCCCTTGCCCTCGGTGCCGGGGTGCAGCATCAGGGTTTCCCCTTCATGATCGGCCCCGACGGCCTTTGCCATCTCAATGCCGTCGCCGGTCTTGTTGAGCGGGAGGATGGGCCTGAAGGCCTCGGGATCGAACTTGGTCCACTGCTTGATTTTTTCTTTGCTGTTGCCGAAGCCGCCCGTACCGATTATTACCGCCTTGGCATTGACGGTGATTTTGTTGCCTTTGTGGTCGACAGCTTCCACACCGGTTACCTTGTTGCCGGAATAAATCAGTTTCTTCACCGGGGTCCTGAGCCTGAAGTCAACCCCAAGTTCTTTCGCCTTCAGTTGCAGGGCCGTCACAAGGGCCGACCCGTGAACGATGTGGCCTCGCTGTTTGATCAGATGCCAGACCACCGGCTCGGTCGGGGAAATCTCCACCACTTCGAACTCAATCCCCTGTTTCTCAAGCCATGCGATATTATCGGCGGAATTATTTACGAACTGCCTGATAAGCGTCGCATCATTCTTGTAGTGCCCGAACTCCATGATATGTTTGAACGCCTCATCCTTGGTGAGTCCGTAGGATTTTGCCCGTTGAAGCTCCGATTCCACGGCAAACAGGCCCTCGGCAAAGTTGGAGCTGCCGCCCAGGTAAGGGTTCTTCTCAAGGACCATTACTTTGGCGCCCCCCTCGGCCGCCGCCACCGCGGCAGTCAGACCGGTGGCCCCACCACCCACCACCACAATGTCGGTGTTTACGACTTTATCCGCAGCATATGCACTGCCAGAGAAGGCAACTGTCACAATGATCAGTGCGATCCGCACTAGTTTTGAACATTTTCCCATTAGTAGTTTTCCTCCTTGTATTGGTTGTGGGAATCTCGCTTACTCGTGCCGCGTAAGTGGCCCGTGGCAGGATTGGCAGAACACCGTGCCGTCCTTGTGCCCGTCGTGGCATGTGGAGCATTCCAGATCGATGAAGTGCGCGCTCTTATGCGGGTTGATGGGCATATCTTTGGTCCGTTCGGCAATCTTCTCGAAGGACTCGTGGCATACCAGACAGTTCTGGTTGGGCACGATCTCATTGACGTCTTTTCCGTGGCATGACATGCACTCCACGCCTTCCGATTTGTGCCTGTCGGCCAGGGACATCTTCCCGTCGCCGGCATACAGGCTGATACTTGCAGACAGCACGGCCATTGCCATGATCACCCCTACTGCTACCGTCTTCTTCATAAACTACCTCCTTTGGGTTGTATGCTTTCGTCAGTGCCGCGGCGCCTGGTGTTTGGCATCACGCACATGTGGCGTCGGGTTGCCGCCACCAGCCATCTTTGATGCAAGTATAGAAGGGGCGCTATCCGGCTGCTATCGGGGGGATTACGGTATTTTTTAAGGTCTTTTACCGTTGGTGTGCAATAAAGGGGGAGGGGACGGCAGGTAGAAATATTCGGTGATTATAGGTGGCGTTACCTATCCGGCGGGGGAAGGTCAGGGGGCCTCGTGGCGCGAGTGGACACACTCTATGGCATACTGGACCAGCTCGGAAGCGCTTTTCAGGCCTAGCTTGTGTTTGATGTTCTCCCGGAAGGCATCGATGGTCTTGACGCTGAGGTTGAGCTGCTTGGCAATCTGCCGGCTTGCTACCCCTTTGCCGATCAGTTGAAACACCTGAAATTCCCGGTCGGATAACGATTTGACAGTGTCCTGGCATTCGTCGTTTTGCTTGTGGATTGCCTTGTACAGGAGCCTTTCGGTCATCCGTTCGCTCAGGTAGACCTTGCCGCGCAGGGTTTTTCGGATGCCGCTGATCACAACCTCGGGGGATTCGCTTTTCATGATATAGCCCGCAGCCCCGGCACGAAGGGCGCGTTCGGCATAGATCGTCTCATCATGCATCGAAAAAACCAGCACCGGCATCCCCGGGCAACGCAACTTCATTCCCTTGACGAGATCAAGGCCGCTTGTAGAGGCGAGGGTTATGTCGACGACCGCCAGGTCCGGTTGCATTTCAGAAAGTTGCTTCAGTGCGTCGGGAGCATCGACAGCCGACCCACATACCGTCAGGTCGGGCTCCTGGTCTATCAGCTTGATGAGTCCTTCACGGACTATGGCGTGATCATCGACGACGAATATCCTGTGAACGAGCGAATCCGACATTGTCACTGTTCCTTTGTGCAAATTTTTGATGAGGGGATTGTGCAAACGATGGAGGTCCCTTTGCCCGGTTGCCCTTTCACCTCGAAGGCGGCACCGATGATGACGGCTCGATAGCGCATGATGCGCAGCCCCATGCCGTTTTTGGACAGTTGCGGCGGCATGAGCCCGGCCCCGTTGTCCCGCACGGTCAGGCGGACCGCCCCCCTGGGGCGGTCGAGGCTTATTCGTATGCGTGAGCAGCCGCTGTGCTTGACCGCATTGGAGACCGCTTCATGGGCAATATAAAAGAGGTGGGTCGAATCCGCGATATCGTCGATCAACACCGGCTGCTCGCAACTGAAGGTACAGTCGACCCGGTACAGCTCCGATACGCCGGAAGCCAGTGTTGCCAGCGCCTCCATGAGCCCCTGCGGTTCCGCGGCCACCAGGCACAGACCGTTCAGGATGGAGCGCATCAGCTTCTTTGCCTTTTCGGTCGACTCCACAATGCGGTCCGCCGTTTCGGCCGCATCGGGGGTGGTGGCCGACAACTGCTTGCGTAGTGCCGTCGCAAGGAAAGAGATGCCCGTCAGTTGCTGGCCCAGGCCGTCATGCAGATCGTGACCGATCCGTTTGCGCTCCCTGCTGCTTATATCCAGCAGCTCCCGTTCCAGTTGCTTCCGTTCCGTTATATCGTTCGAAATCTGGACCATGCCGATAAAGTGGTGATCCTTGTCAAAAACCGGGTTGGCCACCACCTCGAGCACCTTCCCGTGGACGTGGACTTCTCCCGTGCATGGTTTGTGCGTTTTGTAGACCATCATGGCCGGACAATCCTCGCAGGGGGTTTTGCGCCCATGGTAAACGTCATAGCAGAGCTTCCCGGAAAGCTGCTCAAGGGGCATGCCGGCCGATTCTGCCGCGATGCGGTTAGTCCAGACGATTCGGCACTGTTCATCATGATAGATGACACGCTCCGACATGGTCCCCAGGATGAGTGCTTTTTCCCGCTCGGATTTGTGCAGTGCCTCTTCAGCCTTGCGGTGTTCGGTCACGTCGAGGATCATGCAGTGTGTCTGGATGAAATCGCCATTCTCGTCATACCTGGCATTGCCGTTCGTCACGATGGTGGCGACGCTACCGTCTTTTTTACGAACCTTCCATACCAGGTTTGTTGACTTGCCTGTTCTTACATATTCGGGAAACGTGACATTGAGATGGTACTCGACCCCCTCCACCAGCAGGTCCGCGAACCGTTTGCCGATTATTTCATCGATCGCATAACCGAAAAAATCGGCAAATGCCTGGTTGGCGTCGATCAATCGGGCATTAATATCCATGGACATATACCCGAGCGGCACATTTTCGAACATCAGGCGGTACCGTTCCTCAATCGCCGTCAGTTCTTTATACGCAGCGTTCAGCCTGGAAAAATCCTGGGTCAGGGCGGCACACCTCGAACGAGCGTCAGCAAGTTCCCGAGTAAGCTGCCGGTAGGTAGGCCTGTTTGTCTGCCGGTCCATTTGGCTCTCCATGAAAGGCCGTTGCCGTTTGTTGACCTAGCGTCAACGTAAGATAACTATACCTGTATCAATGATTTCCCACAATCGGGCGTCTTGCCGATATTTGAGATAATTTTACCTATTCGGGGCAGGGATTTTTACCTAGGTGCCGCAAAAACGAAAGCAGGCAGGGGATGCCAGCGACACCATGGCGATTGCCGTTTTGACGGAATCGCGACACACGGCACCGGTTCTTCGGCTTTGGGGAGCGATGCGCCGGGCGTTTGCAACACGAAGAACCGGCGGCTGGGGGAGGGGGCGGCTGGCATCGCACGTCCGAGCGGCACTACGGGTTGTGAAGAGAGAACTAGCAGGCGGGATGGAAGTGGCGTTCTATCTCTTCGGCAAGGCATTCCAGGGTCGAACGGGCCGGCTCGATGTCCACCTTGAGCCCCAGTTCGCGGCAGGTCTTCGAGGTAATGGCGCCGATACTGGCCACCGTAACCCCCTTCAGCATGTCCACCATGAGGTCGCTGCCCAACATCCGGGCCAAGTTGTGGACCGTGGACGACGAGGTGAAGGTGATGCAATCGACGGTGCGCTTTTCAAGGGCGAAGAGCGCTTCCGGCGGGAGCCGGTCCGGCATGACGTTGCAATAGGCCACCGGGCTGTCCACCCAGGCGCCCATGCGCTCCAGCTCGCAGGGGATGACCTCGCGGGCCTTGTCGGCGCGGGGAAACAGGACCCTGGCGCCGCTCATTGCCAGCTTCCCGAATTCCGCCACAACCCCTTCAGCCTTATAGTCGGAGGGCACAAGGTCGGGACGGACGCCGCAGGCGCGGATCGCCTCGGCCGTCTTCGGCCCCACCGCGCAGACCCGGCAGCTCCCCACGGCCCTGGCATCCAGCCCGAGAGCGGCGAGCCGCTGGAAAAACCGGCGCACCCCGTTGACGGAGGTCAGCACCAGCCAGTCATAGCCTCCCAAGCCCCGGATGGCCGCATCCAGCGGCTCCCAGGTTTCCGGGTCCACCAGCTTGATGGTGGGGCACTCCAGGACCATGGCCCCCTGGTCGGCCAGCATGGCGGCAAATTCCCCGGCCTGGTCGGCGGCGCGGGTCACCAGAATCTTGCGGCCGAACAGCGGCCGGTTGTCGAACCAGGCCAGCTTGTCCCTCAAGCCGACCACCTCGCCCACGATGGTCACGGCCGGCGGCTTGAAGCCCACGGCCTCGGCCCGGTCGGCAATATCGGCCAGGGTGCCGGTCAAGACCTGCTGGGTCGCCGTCGTGGCCCAACGCACCAGCGCCACGGGGGTCCGGGGGCTTCTGCCGTGCTGCAGCAGGCGCTCCATGTTGCTCCGCAGGGTGGTGATCCCCATGTAAAAGACCACCGTACCGTTGCCCAGGGAGAGCCGATCCCAGTCGATGGCCGACTCGCTCTTCTCCTTGCCCTCATGGCCGGTGACGAAGGCCACCGAGGTGGTGAAATCGCGATGGGTCAGGGGGATGCCGCTATAGGCCGCCGCGCCCAGGGCGGCGGTGACCCCCGGCACGATCCGGAACGGCACCCCCGCTTCGCTCAGCGCCTCGCACTCCTCGCCGCCCCGCCCGAAGACAAAGGGGTCGCCCCCCTTGAGCCGGACCACGGTCTTGCCCGCGCGCCCCTTCTCCACCAGCAGGCGGTTGATCTCCTCCTGATCCTGGTTGTGGCGGCCGCCGATCTTGCCGGCGTAGATCAGCTCCGCATCGTCCGGCGCATGGGCCAGGAGCTGTTCGTTGGCCAGGTAATCGTAGACCACCACCTGGGCGCGCTGCAGGCACTCCACCCCCTTGAGGGTAATCAGCCCCGGATCGCCGGGACCGGCTCCCACCAGGTACACCATGCCGGTATGACGCGGGGCGTTACTCATGCTCATGGGTGCGAGGGGGATGCGATCTCTCTCTGGTAGACCTCTTCAAGGATGGCCTTGCCCCCCTCGCCAAGGAGCTGGTCCGCCAGTTGGATGCCCAGCTTTTCGCATTCGGCGACCGGGCCGCTGACCTCGCCCCGGACGGAGCGCCGGCCGTCAACCGCCGCAATGAAGCCCACCAGGCGCAAGACCCCGCCGGAGACGGTCCCGTGCGCCGCGATGGGCACCTGGCAGCCGCCTTCGCAGCGTTTCAGCAGGGCGCGTTCGGCCCGTACCGCATAGCTGGTGTCGGGATGGTTGAAGAAATCGATGGTTTCCGTGATCACGGCGTCGTCCAGGCGGCACTCGATCCCCAGCGCTCCCTGGCCGATGGCCGGGATGGAGAGGTCCGTGTCCAGGTATTCGGCGACCTTTTCGGTGAAACCGAGCCGTTTCAGTCCGGCTGCGGCCAGGATGACGGCGTCCAGGTTATCGTCTTCCAGCTTGCGGATGCGGGTTTCCACGTTGCCGCGGATAATGACCATCTGCAGGTCGGGACGTACCTTCAGCAGCTGGGCCTGGCGGCGCAGGGCGCTGGTGCCGATGCGGGCGCCCTGGGGCAGCTCGCCGAACCTGACGTTGCGGGAAATGACGGCGTCGCGCGGATCCTCCCGCTCGGTGATGCAGTGCAGCCCCAGCCCCTCCGGGAAGTCGGTGGGCACATCCTTCATGCTATGCACGGCGATGTCGATCTCCCCCCGCAGCATGGCCTCTTCGATCTCCTTGACGAACAGCCCCTTGCCACCGACCTGGGCCAGGGGCACGTCGAGGATCTTGTCGCCGATGGTCTTGATCTTGGTCAGAGTGACCTCCATGCCGGGATAGCGCTTCTCCAGCTCGGATTTGACCCAGTTGGCCTGCCAGAGGGCCAATTGACTGGCGCGGGTGCCGATGCGTAACTGTTTGGGGGGCATAATCTGTCTCCATTCACGAGTAAATTCAAACGTGCAATGCTGTGCTCTTGTTTCGGTGGTTAACTATCTGAATCTTACACAACGACCGGCAACCGCTCCGTCAGCCGAATCTCCCGGGGCGTCACCAGCGCCCGGTAGGCAAGGGCCTCCACGCCGTTCTCCAGGGCCAGCCTGAGCAGCCGCCCGTATTCCGGGTCGATGGCGTCGGCCGGGGAGACCGACTGGCCGTCTCCCCGCTGAACGGTGAAGAAGATCACGCCCCGGTCCCCTTCCGCGACGACCCGCATCAACTCCCGCAGATGCTTCTGGCCGCGGGTGGTGACGGCATCCGGGAACAGGGCCCGGTTTCCTTCCACCAGGGTGACGTTCTTGACCTCCACGAAGCAGCGGCCCTGCTCCCCTTCCAGGAGCAGGTCGATACGGCTGTGCTCGCCGTAGGGCACCTCGGGACGGATCGTCCCGTATCCCTGCAGTTCCGCCACCGTGCCGTTTTCGATCGCCTCCCGCGTGAGCCGGTTGGGCAGGCCGGTGTTGATGCCGGCCCAGAAGCCGTCGGCCTCCACCAGCTCCCAGGTAAAGGGATATGTGCGCCCCTCGCGGGCGCTGCGGGAGAGGTACACCCGGCTGCCGGGAACCGCACACCCCCTCATGCTGCCGGAGTTGGGGCAATGGGCGGTGACGACGGCGCCATCCTCCAGTTCCACATCAGCCAGAAAGCGCTTGTAACGCCTGATCAGGCGGCCTTCGACCAGCGACGGCAATCTCATGGCCGAGCACCCTGAACGCTACGCTTCAAGTTCCAGCTCTTCGACCTCTTCGGGAGCGGCTTCCAGTTCAAAGAGCTGCCGCAAACCGTCCACGTACAGATCGACCCGCCCCCCCTGGCCGGCCTTCTTCAGCACCGTGGTGGGGGTGTGGAGCAGTTTGTTCATCATGGCCATGGTAAGGGCTTCCAGGCGCTTCTCGGCGTCGGGGGGCAGGTCCTTCCAGTTGGCCAGGGTCTTTTCCAGTTCCGACCTGCGGATCTCGTCGAAATGATGGCGCAGGGCGACGATGGTGGGCGTAACCTCCAGGGACGAGAGCCACTTGAAGAACTGGCCGATCTCCTGGTTGATGATCTCCTCGGCCTTTTCGGCTTCCAGATTGCGCTGGGCCAGGTTGGCCTGGACGATCTCCTGCAGGTTGTCCACCGTAAAGAGGTAGGCGTTCTCCAGATCGTCAACCTTGGGGTCGATGTCACGGGGCACGGCGATGTCGATGAAGAACATCGGCTTGAACCGGCGCCGCTTGACCACCTCCTCCACATCCTTGGGGCCGATGATGACATGGGGAGCCCCGGTGGAGGAGAGGACGATGTCGGCGCGGTGGAGGTGCTGGAACAGCTCCTCGAAGGGCACCGCCTCGCCGCCGAACTCCTCGGCCAGGCGCTCGGCCTTCTCGAAGGTGCGGTTGGCCACCATCACGCCGCGGGCGCCGCTGTTCAGGAAGTGCTTGGCGGCCAGTTCGCACATCTCGCCGGCGCCGATCAGCATCACGGTCTTGTCGGACAGGTTGCCCAGGATCTTTTTGGCCAGCTCCACCGCGGCAAAGGCCACGGAAACGGCCGACGAGGCGATCTTGGTCTCGGTGCGCACCCGTTTGGCGACGGAGAAGGCCTTGTGGAGGAAGCGGTTCAGGATGATGCCGGAGGATTTGTATTCGGCGGCGTACCCGTAGGAGGTCTTGATCTGGCCCAGGATCTGGGGCTCCCCCACGACCATGGAATCCAGGCTGGACGCCACCCGGAAGACATGGCGGATGGCGGCTTCGGAGTGGTAGCTGTAGAGATGGGATTCAAGGGTTTCCAGCGGGATATGGTGGTAATCGGCCATGAAGCGCTTGATCCGGGCGATGCCGCCGGCGATGTCGCGGGTCGTGGCGTAGATCTCGACCCGGTTGCAGGTGGAGACGATCACCCCTTCGACGATTTCGTCCAGTGCGACCAGTTCACAGAGCGGTTTCTCGATCAGGTTGGGCGAAAACGCCACCTTTTCCCGTATCTCAACGGTTGCGGTCTTATGGGAGAGGCCAACGACGATAATATTCATTCAGCACGCATTCCTAGGAGGTTGTTGGAAAACAGCCGGCTCGCCGCCATCCTCGAATGCCCTTTTGTGACTGAGGCCTTTGGCCTCACCCTTCGGGCGCCTTCGCGGTCCAATTCGGCAAGCTGAATTGTGCGGCGTAGCGCTGCTACGCCTCCGCAGGGCTTGTCGAGCGGGTGCGACGATCTGACTATTTTTGCACAACCTGGGTTTTTCAACAATCTGCCTCATCCGGTGTTTCCGGATGGAAACTATTTATAGCTGTGCAGGCCGGGCAGCCACATGTTCACCCCGACGAACGTAAAGAGCATGATCAGGAACCCGGCGATGGAGAGCAGCGCGGCCCGCTTCCCGCGCCAACCGGTGGTCATGCGGCCGTGCAGAAGGGCGGCGTAGATGAACCAGGTGATCAGCGACCACGTCTCCTTGGGGTCCCAGCTCCAGTAGGTGCCCCAGGCCTTTTCAGCCCAGATGGCGCCCGAAATGATGGCTACCGTCAGGAGCGGGAAACCGATGGTCATGCACCGATAGTTGATGCCGTCCAGGGTGTCGAGGGAAGGAAGCTTCTGAAACAGGGCGCCGAATTTCTTCTTCTTGAGGAAATGCTGCTGGATCAGGTAGATCACGGCAGCCGCGAAAGCGATGGTGAACATCGCGTAGCTGACAAAGGCCATGATGGTGTGCACCCACAGCCAGCCGCTCTTGAGGGCCGGGTTAAGCTCCTTGATCACCGACGGGAAGGCGCTGGAGGCGATGATCATGAGCAGCGCCAGGGGGATGACGAACGAGCCCAGGATGGCGATCCTGTATTTGCGCACGAAGAGGAGGAACGCCCCCACAATGACCAGGCTGAAGAAGGAGAGGGACTCGTGCATGTTGGTGATCGGGAGATAGCCGGCCGAATTGAAGCGGTGGATGGTGGAGAGGGAATGGGTCGCGAAACCGACGGAAACCAGCCGGTTCGCCCAGGTCGCCATGCCCTGCGTCGTATGCAGCAGATAGCCCAGATAGAGCGCTGTGGCGCAACCGTACAACACGAGGGTGCAATAGAAGAAGATCTGGCTCATGAAATGTCCTTGCGTGCGGAAAGCTCGGCGATCAGGCGTTTCGCCTTCGTGCGTAAAAGCGCCTTATTGTATGTGGTGCCATTCCCTTCCGTCAATAGCTTTTCTCGCTCGGCAGCCAGTTGCTCCACAAGGGCGGCGTAATCACTGCCGATCAGCCCGGCGATGGCGTCGCGCACCTCGGCAGCCAGGGCCGGGCAACGGCCGCCCGTCGAGACGGCGATCTCCAGTCCGCCCCGCCGCAGGACCGCGGGAAAATGGCAATCCCCCGCTTCCGGCCGGTCGGCGACGGCGACCAGAATGCCCCTCTCTCCCGCCTCGGCCGCTACCCTGCGGTTCACGGCCGGGTCATCCGTCGCCGCCACCACCAGGGCAATACCGTCCAGGTCGGCGCTTTCGTAGCAACCGATCCGCACCGTTACGGCGCCGGACGCTTCCTGCTCGCGTATTGCGGGCAGCACGGCCGGGGCAACGACCCGGACGCCGCCGGCCCCCGCCTCGCGCAACGCCCGCACCTTGCGGGCGGCGACCGTGCCGCCCCCCACTACCAGGGCGGTCCGTTTCCGCATATCTATGTTCAGGGCAAGGTATGGCATGAGCTTTCTTCCAGCGGCAGTCCCCATCCCGCGAGTCGGGTTGCCGGGACGGCCGGGGTGCAATGGCCAATTTTGACCGAAGAATTGACAACATACAACCTTTGGCCACGTAATTCAACAAACGCGTTGCCCCTGACCGGAATCCGGAATGCCGCCGTGGCCGGAGCCCGTACGCCGCTGATCCTCAGCGGGGGTTGCCGTTATTCCCCTGAAGGCAAAGGCCGGGGCCTTGCGGACAAACAGGGGCAGGGAGGCGTCACGGATACCGGTCCGAGTTTATCCTTGATTTTTTCCCCGGCTGGTATATGATTTTTTAACCATGAACTCATCAAAAGGAGACGCTTTTTATGTCCAGTGAAAAGGTAATTGCCTTCACCGACGCCAATTTCGAGCGCGAGGTGATCCAGTCCGATATTCCGGTGCTCGTCGATTTCTGGGCCACGTGGTGCGCCCCCTGCAAGGCGATCTCTCCGCTTGTGGATGCCGTCGCCGATGAATACGCCGGCAAGGTCAAGGTCGGCAAGGTGAATGTGGACGAAAACCAGGCAACGCCCGGCAAATACGGCGTACGCGGCATTCCTACCATCATCCTGTTCAAGGGCGGAGCCGTCATCGACCAGATCGTGGGGGCGGTCCCCAAATCGCAGCTGGATGCCCTGATCGCCAAGGCGCTGTAACGTATTATGAAACGGATCCCGTCTCCCCGTCGGCTCGCCATGAGCCTCGCCCTGGCAGGGTTCCTGGCGCTCCTGCCGGCCCAACTCCTGGCGCTGCCCCGTCAAGGGCAGCCCGCCCCGGCGTTCAAGGTGGTCACCACGTCAGGACAGGCGGTGTCCCTGGACAACTATCAGGGCCGCGTGCTGGTGATCGATTTCTTTGCCACGTGGTGCGAGCCCTGCCGCATGTCCATACCGCACCTGGTGAAGATGAACCAGAAATACGGAAAACAGGGGTTGCAGATACTGGGCCTGAGTGCCGACGAGGATGGACCGCTCGTCGTCAAGTCCTTTGCCGCGGAGCGTCACATAAATTATCCCGTCGCCCTGGCGGGGGATGCGACGGAGGGCTTCGGCGTCCGCTCGGTTCCGGTCATGATCATAGTCGATAAAAAGGGCAAGGTAGCCGAGGTCTTCAGGGGATTTTCCGACGAGATCGCCGGTTCCATGGAGTCGCTGGTCAAGAAACTGCTGGCTGAAAAATAGCAGGTTGTTGAAAAACAGCCATCTCGCCGCGTCCTCGAAAGCCTCCTTTGTGCGGCGTAGCGCTGCTACGCCTCCGCGGGGCTTTCTGCGGGTGCGACGATCTGACTATTTTTGAACAACCTGTTTTTTTCAACAACCCCCTATTCCCCGCCGCTATCTTGGGGGTAAAATACTTTCATCAGACAGAGTCCACAGGCCGGCGCCGTAACGCCGGCCTTTTTTCTGTCCCCGCTCTGCAGCAGCCAGGGGATGTGGTCCGGCGCAAAGCGCCCTTTCCCCACATCGACCACGGTCCCCACCATGATCCTGATCATGTTTTTCAGGAACCCCTCTCCGACAACGTCAATGAAGATGAAGCCATCCTCCCGGCTCATGGCAACGGAGTCGATCCTCCGCACCGTTGTCCTGGATACGCAGTTGGAGGCACGGAACGCCGCGAAATCGTGCCGCCCCGGGAATGCGGACAGGGCCTCCTCCATGGCGTCCAGGTCGAGCTTTTCCTTGACGTGCCAGGCGTGGAAGCGGTGCAGCGGCGAGCGCACCGGGGAGATGCGGATGGTGTAGCGGTAGTGTTTGGCCAGGGCGTCCTTGATCGGCTTGAAACCGGGCTGAACCTCGCTGGCGTCGACGATGGCGATGTCGTCCGGCAAAAACCGGTTGGTGCCCTCCACGAATGCGCGCAGGGGCAGGTCCCGGTGGGTCGCAAAAGCGGCCGCCATGCCGCGGGCATGCACGCCGGCGTCGGTCCGTCCCGACGAACGGAGCCGCACCGGTTCCCCGAGCAGCCGCTCCAGCGCCTCCTCGATGACCTGCTGCACCGCCAGGCCATTGGGCTGGATCTGCCAGCCGGAATAGTTGGTGCCGTCGTACTCTATCGTCAGCTTGATGGTCCGCATGCAATCAGGTGCCGGCCGGCGCGGTGGAGCGGGCCGCCAGCGCCTCCAGCCCGGCCGCGTCGAAATGGTACTGTTGCCGGCAGAACTCGCAGGTGACGTCGGCTCCGTGCTCTTTCTCGCGCATGTCGTTGATCTCATCCGGCCCCAGGGTCAGCAGGGCGCGCTCCACCTTGCCCCTGCTGCAGCCGCACCGGAAGAACGCCTCGCGGGTCTCCAGCAGGTTGCAGGTGATGCCGTCGAACAGGCTGTGCATGATCGCCTCAGCCCCCCCCTCCTGCAAAAGCGCGGCAAGGGGCGGCAGCTCCGCAATCCTGTTCATCATGGCATCGATCTCGGCCGTATCGGCCTTCGGGAGCGCCTGCACCAGGAAGCCGCCGCACAGGGAGACGCCGCCTCCCTCGTCCAGCGCGGCGCCGAGGCCGACCGCCGACGGCACCTGCTCCGAATCGGTCAGGTAGTAGGCCAGGTCGTCACCGATCTCGCTGGTGCGCAGTTGCACCATGCCCTGGTACGGTTCCCCCCCCATCCCCAGATCCTTTGAGACCGTGAGAAAACCCGCATGCCCCAGCACCGCCGGGACATTCCATCTTCCGTCGCGCGGTTCGGCCCCGGCGGCGGGGTCGCCGACGCAGCCCCGTACCGCGCCGTCCCAATCCGCCTCGACGATCATCTTGCGCATGGGGCCGTTGCCCTCGAACTTGAGGGCCGTTCTCTGGCCCGGCTTGAGCAGGGCTCCCAGCAGCGCGCCGCCGGCCAGCCCGCGGCCCAGGGCCACGCTCACCGTGGCCGAAGCCTGCTGCAACGCGCATATCTCGCGGGCAAGGCCGCTGACGCTGGCGGCCAGGACGCGGATTCCGCCCGAGGCGCTCAGGGCGCGGATGATGGTATCGGTCATGGTATCAATCTCCTTTTCTATCTCTTCCAAGGGTACACGTTCCCGGCAGTGGCGGCAACCCCGGTTCAAGAACCCGTTCGTGCCCGGCCCCTGCCCGGGGGTGCAATCATTTCGCGCCCAGCTTGCGTTCGAGCCGCAGGGCGACCTCGGCGACCGTACCGGGGATATCGTCCCCATGCACGGTAAAATAAAAATACCGGCCGGAGTGGTTGGACCAGTCCAGGTCTTCGACCGGGAGCGGTTCCAGCAGGGATGCCATCCGTTCATAGGAGATGAACGGATCGCCGTCGGGCCACTTCCGGTCCAGCTTTGCCTGTTGGGCATCCGTCAGGGGTATGCGGTAGGTTATGGAATAGACCTCCGCCTTCATGGCCGTACATCCACGGCAACCCCCGGGTACGTGGCGGCGGCAGTCCCCTTGTGCCGGTTTGCCCCGGCGGCGAAAACCAGGTAACCGTATTTCCCGTAGTGGGTGACCTTGGGCGCGTACTGCACGGCCGCCGCTTCGGACAGCGGCTGGAAAAGCGCCGTAACCCGGCCGGAGGCGGGACCGCGGTGCATCACCAGCATGAGCAGGCCGTCCGGGGCGGAATACGTTGCCCCGCCAACGGTGAACGCGGCGGCCGTGCCGTCGATCCCCTCGGGAAACCGGGGCAGGAGCGAGCGATCCCGCGGCATTCCACAGAAAACAAGGTCGTTTTGGGCTGCCGTCTCCGCCTCCAGCCGGGCCTCGCTCGTGATCGTTGCCCCGCCTTGGGAAAGGGACGCCAGGAAATCCTTGAAGGCATCGTTCCCCACGCGGCAATTATCCGTCATGACGCCGACCAGTTTCGGCGAGCCCTTGACGCTGTTGACGGTTGCGGGGATCTCGCCGGGGGCAAGGATGCGGAATATATCGGCTTCCGGGTCCAAAAGCAACCGCTTCGGGGCATCGGTAGTCGCTACGGTGAAGCGGGTCCGCTCGTGAAGGACCGGGATCACCTCCGTAACCCGCGCCCCCGCCGTCTCCACGCGAAGCGGCACGCCCAGCTCGAAAAACGGCGGAGTCTGCACGATCGTGCCGGAAACGGTCCATCCCGTGGCGTCGCGGCGGGTGGCAACCTCCGCAAGGGTGAGCCCCGGACCGCCGGGCCGGGTCAGCCACTGCGCCATGAAGGGAGAGAGGTCCCGGCCGGCGCTCTTGGAAAAGGCGCGCACAAAGTCGCTCCAGGAGGCCGCCCGGTAGAGATGGTCGAGGGCCACCTGCCGCAGCGCCGCGAAGAAGGCGCGATCGCCGATCATGGAGCGGACCATGTGGAACACCATGGCCCCTTTGCCATAGCCGATGGTCCGGGAAGCGGGGTCGGTGCGGCTTGCGAAGGCGCTCAGCGGAAAATCGTTTTTCGGCGTCACGAGCGACGCATAGTCGATGAGAAGCTGCCGGCGATACTCCTCGGCCTCGGCCGGGGAGCGCCGCTCCTTCAGGAGGTAGTCGGCCAGATAGGTGACGAGCCCCTCGCACCAATTCCCCTCGCGCTGATCGACCTCGATCCCGTTCCCCCACCAGGAGTGGGCGATCTCGTGGGGGAAGCTGGTGTCGATGATGAAGGGCAGCCGGATCACCGACCCGCCGAGCAGGGTGAAGGAGGGCAAACCGTAACCGGTGGGGAAAAAGTTCTCGACCACGGCGAATTTTTCGAAGGGATAGGGACCGAAGAGATCGCTGTAGAGCTTCAGGTACTTGGCGGCCGCATCCAGGTATCTGGGGGCCTGGGAAGCGTTGTCCGGGTAGAAATACGTGTAGATGTCGATGCCGGCCACACTCTTCTGCTCGACCCGGTAGGGGCCGGCGCACAGGGTGAGCAGACCGATGGGCCGCGTCTCTTCCCACCGGGAGCGCGTGATGGTGCCGGTCGTCTCGCGGGAGACCCTTCTCCCGGCCGTTACGGCCTCGGTGCCGGCGGGGGCCGAGATGCTTATGGAGCGGTGCTCCGGGTTCTGCGACGGGACCGGGTACCAGAAGGCGCCGCCCCCCAGGAAGGTGCCTTCCCGTGTAATGGCGCCATTCACCCCGTAGCTCGGGTCCTCACCGGCGGCCGGGGCCCGCGAGACCTGATCGTTGAAGGCGGCGCGATAGGAAACCATGACCGGGAGGGCCTTGTCGCTGGCGGGCAGGTTGAGGGAGAGGATACCGCCGGCAAAGGAGAAGTCCGCCATGTTCCCTGCAACGGTGACGAAAACGATCCGCGACGTCTCGGAGAGCCTGAGCGATACGCTCCTGGTGCCGGCGGCGAAGGTGATGGTGCTCTCCCCGGCAAGGGCATGGCTCTCGGGCTGAAGGATCACCTCGATGTCCTGCCGCTCCACCGCCGGCCCGGTCCCGTCCGCCCAGGCCATGCCGGTCAGGAAGAAGACAAAAAGAGCCGCTGCCGCCTGTATCCACACCTGCTTCATCCCACACCTCCCGCCCCGGACGAGCCGGAACCACGTTGGTCCATGCTACCACAAGAATCCGCCCGTGCCTGGAGTTTGTTTCAGGTTACCCGCGCTTTTCCCTCTTCGGCCCCGAAAAACATCCGTCTCCCCGGTGTGCATGAAAGCCGAAAGATCACCGATGGGCGCGGGACGTGCCGCTCACGTCAGGTCCCCCAGAAGTCGGCGACCTCCCTCAGGATGCTGCCGGACACCATCTCCCTGGCATCCGACGCGAACCAGTCGGCCGGCATCGCCCGGCTGAACCCCGGCTCCAGGAACCTGCCGTCCATGAGGACGATAAGGCCTTTGTCCGTTTCGGAGCGGATGACCCTCCCGGCGGCCTGGACCGCCTTGGCCATGGCAGGTATGGTGTAGGCATACTCGAAGCCGGCAGAGTACCTTTGCTGGTAATAGCGCCTCATCTGCTCCCGCTCGAGATCATAGGTGGGGAGCGGCGGCCCGGCCACGAAGGCCCCGATGACCGTTTCGCCCGCGTAATCCATGCCCTCGGAAAAAGAGCCTCCCTGCACGGCGAAGACGATCGTCGGCGTGCCCAGGGCGCGAAGGTTCCCGACGATCTCCTCGACGCCGGCAGCTTTCATGCCCCGCTCCTGGCGCAGCACCGCAAAGCCGTCCGGCGGCTGGAAGAGGGAGGCCACCCGCTCAAGGAACTCGAAGCTCGGCAGGAACACGAAATAATTGCCCTTGCGGAGCGCCGTCACCCGCTGCACGACCTCCGCGATCCTGGCGTAGTTGCGTTCGCGGCGGCTGAAGCGGGTCGAGATCTGGGGGATGATCAGGAGCTTGCGCCGCTCTTTCGGAAACGGGCTGGCGAACTCCGCCGTCCTCACCCGGTCCCGGTCCAGGCCGGAAAGGCGCACATAATAGTCAAAGGGTTTCAGGGTCGCCGAGAACCCCGCCACCTGCTCGTAGTCGCCATAGCAGCCCTCAAGCATGGCCGAGGCGTCGCAACAGGTTATTTTCACCAGGCCGCCGGTCGGAAGGGGATGCCAGGTGGTGAAGAACTCGTGCCGGTCGGGATGGCTGATAAATTCCAGGGTTTCCGCGAATTCATTCCAGTAGTGGCAGAGCCGCAGGATCACATCCTGGTGGAGGATCTCCGCACCCGAGTCCAGGTAGCGTGCCAGGAAGGCGCCGAGCCGCGACTGCCGGCCGAAAAACAGGTCCACGGGAGGCTCGATCCGGTGCGGCTGCGTGCAGCCCGGCTTTCGGCAGGCAGAAACGGCCTGAAGGCAGCCGTCCAGAAGCCCCTCGGCCTCGCGGCGGAAACGGGGGTGCACGTTGCGGATCTCGGCGCGCATCTGTTCCAGCAGGGCGGACGAGAGCGCCGGCGAATAGGACTCCATGGCCCGCGCCGGGAGGTTGTGGGCTTCGTCGATCACCAGGTTGGGCTTGCCGGTCCGGTCGATGCCGATGTCCGTCATGCGTCCCAGCGGCGAGCGCGGGGCAAACACGTAGTTGTAATCGCAGATGACGATGTCCGCCTCACGGGCGCTGTCGAGTTGCAGCTCAAACGGGCAGACCTGGTGCCGTTGCCCCAGGTCGCGAAAGGTACGGGCTTTCAGTTTCCTCTTCCGCGCCAATTGATCGAGAAGCCCCTGCCCGTGGACCTTCCCGTAATAGTCGCGGGCATACTCGCAGTAATCGGGATTGCACAGCGGCTCGTCCTTGAAGCAGATCTTGCCCTTGGCGGTAATGGAGAGGGACTTGAGTTTTGCCCCCGCATCCCGGAAACGGGCGACGGCGTCTTCCGCCACGGAGTGCTGGCTGTTTTTCGGCGTGACGTACACGACCTGCTGCCCCCGGCCGAGGGCTTCCTTCGCGACGGGGTAGAGTACGCCCACCGTTTTCCCGAGGCCGGTGGGGGCCTGGATGAGCATCGGGTGCTTCCCTGCCATGAACTGCTCGACCGTCTGCATGAGCTCGATCTGGCCGGGACGAGGGTCGGCAAAAGGAAAGGTAAAGCGGGAGGCCACCGTGCGGCGGCGGGCGGCCCGCTTTTCCGCCTGCCCGGCTTCGACAACCAGCTCGTCGAGGCGGCGGTCGAGCCATTGTTCGTACCGGGCCGGATCGAGGACCAGATCGAGGTCATGGGTCTCGCCGGTGCGGGAGGAGACCAGATGGAAGGAGAGGAGGGGAAGGACGCGGTGTTCGCGCCGGTAGAGGTAACCGTAGGTCAGCAGTTGCAGGCAGTAGGGATGCTCCATCGGGGCGTCCGCCAGCTCCCGCGACAGCTCCCGGATAGCGAACGAGGTCTTGATCTCCTCTATCTTCGGCACATCGTGGCGGAATATCCCGTCCATCCGGCCGTCAACCCGAAATGCGTACCCGCCTCTCTCGAACAGGCCGCTGATCGGCACTTCCGCCTGGTATGCGGGGTCGGCCTTTGCCCTCTGCTTCTGCACCCGGACGTGAATATCCTGTCCCTCGGCCGCCGAGCGGCCGTAGCCCGAATGCGTCCCGATATTGCCGGACCTGGGGGCGGGCACGGCAAAATCGCGGAGCGGTATGGTAGTCGGTTTGTTCATCGCTGGTACCGCTCGGGACACGAGCTCACATCCCCCCGAGGGTCTCAAGCCACTCCCGGATGAAGAGATCGATATACTCCCGGCTGATGGCGCTGGAATGCGGGGTGATCACGACGTTTCGCTGCTCCCAGAGCGGCGAGGAGGGGGGAAGCGGCTCCTCTGCAAAGACATCCAGGCCGGCGCCCGCAAGGGGGCCGTTCTCAAGGGCGGTTATCAGGTCCGCCTCCCGGTAGCAGGTGCCGCGACCGAGGTTGTACAGGAAGGCCCCCTGTTTCATGGCAGTGAAGTGCCGGGCGGTAAAGATACCGGCGGTTGCCGCCCCGCCCGGCAGGACCAGAACCACGTGATCGGCGTGGGGAAGTTCCTCCTCCAGCCGGTCGAACGCGATCATCCGGTCGATGTCGGGGTTGCCCGCGAGTCCCGCCGGATTGCGTCTGACCCCGGTGACGTGCGCTCCAAAGGCCTTCAGCAATCCCGCCATCGACCGCCCGAGCGACCCGCAGCCGACGATCAGCACCCGCTGGCTGAAGAGCGCCACGCAATCGCTATAGCCCGAGCGCCCCCAGGTCCGGCTGTTGTGATCGGCAAGCGACGTGCCGAGGCGCCGGTTGAAAAACAGCATCATCGCGAGGAGGCTCTCGCGCATGATCCGGCCGTGGAAACTCCCGTAGCAGGTCTTCACCCGGCCGGACGGATCTCCCGCAACCCAGTCATGCCCGGCTGCAGGGGTAAAGAGCACTTTCAGCCTGGGGGCCCGTTCGTACCATTCGGGCTCGAACGACCACACGAGCGCTCCGTCGGCTTCGGGGAGTTTCTCCAGAAAATCGCCGGTCCCTCCGGCCACGGTAATGCGCACCTCCGGGAGCGCCTCGCGAATCTGCTCCACATGGCGCGGTTTGAGCGCGAAGGCGTCTACGCTGTTATGAAGATGAATGAGGAGATGGGTTATGTTCATGGCGGCTCTTTCTTCCTTCATTACGGCACCGTTGGGAGGCCGCACGAGGAAGAATGTAGCGATTCACGGACCCATGGTCAACCGGAATCGGGTCTCGCGGGATGCGGCATCCGGCACGCGCTTTTCCCGGATGCCGTGACGGCTGCAAAAATGGGGCAGGTGTGCTATACAAGAGCCTGAATAAAACCCACGAATTGGAACCGTTGCCATGAAATTGGCATTCTGCACCCTCCTGACGGTACTCGCCCTGTCGGTTGCCGCCGGGAATGGGGGAGCGGCGCCCGTCGTCGCTGTAGTTCCACACCAGCAGACCAGCACGGCCTTTGCCGTCCCCCGTCACGATCCCCCACCCGGCGCAGGCACGCACAACTTTCCTGTAACCTTTTTCGGCATGATGCGTTCTTGTTATCAGGTAAGAGGCTGTTCTTTCCGCGCCTCCATCACCGGAACCAAGGAGATGAGAAACCATGGGATTTATAGGAAAACAGACGTCATGTCTTCTGCTGCTGGTGCTGTGCGGCTGTGCGACCCTGCCGACGGGTCCGAGCGTCAACGTGTTGCCGGCGCAGGGAAAACCGTTCGATACCTTCCGGACTGAAGACGCCATGTGCCGCCAGTGGGCGGAACAACAGATGGGGAACTCGACCCAGGACGCCTATGACCGGAATGTCGCCACCGGAGCGGTTGCAGGCACGGCCGTGGGGGCCGGGCTGGGTGCGGCCGTAGGTTCCGCCTCCGGCCACGCGGGCGCGGGCGCCCTCATCGGCGCGGCAAGCGGACTTCTCGTCGGAACGGCGGCAGGCTCCAGTTCGGGCCAGGTCTACGGCAGGGAAGCGCAGCGCCGGTATGACAACGCCTATATGCAGTGCATGTACAGCTACGGGAACCAGGTGCCCGGATACCGGCCCCGCGCCGTTGCCGTACCGCCCAGGCCCGTAGTCGTCGCCCCGCCTCCGCCGGCAGCGCCTGTCGTGGTCCAGACGGAGGTGCCGCCCCCCGAGGTGCTGCCGGAAGCGGCTCCGGATATCTATCTCGATGCAGCGCCGCAGTTCATCTATTCGCCTGCCCTCAACATGTATGTGGCCGTGGGTGTTCCGTACGACCTGGTCTATACGGGGAGCGAGTACTTCTACTTCTACGGCGGGCGCTGGTATCACAGCCCCTATTACAACGGACCGTGGGCGTTCGCCCCCCGGCGGATCTTTCCGCCGGTGTTCCTGAAATACCGGATCGGGGAGATTCGGCGTTACCGGGATCTGGAGTTCAGGCGCTATGAGCACGACAGGGGTCACTACGACGGGCGTTTCCACCGTCCCGAATTTCGCGGGAGGGTGGAACGCCGCTAAGAGAATGTGATGGCGGAAAGATTCAACGCGGAAACAGGTCAGGCTGTCCGCGTTTTTGTTTTCGGCTCACAAGAACAGGATCATCAGCGGACCGGGGCCGCCTCCGGAGAGGGGAGGCCCCGGTCCGGCGTTCATTGGAACATCGGCCAGGCAAAGAAGATTATCCCCACACCCCCGGCGAGCAGCGAACCGAACCAGACCAGCCTGAAGCGCGTCAGCGCCGCCACGGCGCCCAGGGCGATGGATACCTGGAAGAGCGCCACCGCATTGGCGAAGCCGTGGTGCTTGTGGAGGAGGTGGTCGGATTCACGCAGCCGTTCGTCCCGTTCCCGTTCCTTCTCATGGGCCTTGGCCTCGATCTCCTTCTGTTCCTCGCCGTAACGCTGCATCTTTTCCCCATAGGCGGGGGGAGGGTTCCTGCCCATGGCCAGCCACGGCGTCCGCGACGCCTCCTGGACCGCCGCCTTGATCCCCTTGGCCTGGTAATAGGCCCATTGGTCCGAGGCTTCGGATTGCAGCCGCGTTGCCTCCGTCTTCAGCACCAGGGCCTCGTTGACCGTGGCACCGGCCTGAAGCGATGCGATGGCGGCCAGGACGGCGAGGATTGCGGTGGTGATGGAGATCTGCTTGAGGAACGATCCCCCCTCACGCTCCAGTTCTTCCCTGATGGCTTCGTGCAGGTTTTCGGTTTCAACTTCCGGGCCTTCGGGCATCTCGTGCCTCCTTTCATCCGCCGGTACAAAACGGCCGGACGCGGATCAGATAGTGGTGTCCATCCCTTGCGGGTCGCTCCTTCCGGGGCGAGCAATATGTTGATTTTAGTTTTGAGAGTCCAACGAGTCTGGGTGTTTCAAGGACTTCTTCTCTTCAGAGGTGAGCCGACGCTCTACCTTCTTTACGTCTTCTGCCGCCGGCAGGGTTTCAGGACGGATACCCCTTTCAAGCAGGGTCTTGCGAACAGCTTCGTTATTGGTGATATGCTCATTTGAAATAGCTTTTTCGCTTGATAGTCCATGTTGGTGATCTCGGTGGCAAAGTCCTTGGCTTTCAGAATAATGGTGGGAGCAAAACCTGCAAGGGGCCGGTTATCCGGTACTTTCCATTGAGCCTTCATTGCTTGGGTAGTTTTACCGAACAATGCATGATCTCCTTTACTCCGAATAAGAGCAAAGTCCTGATTACCTCCCGCCTGCTCGTAAATCACTTGTGATAGTTCGTAAATCACTTGTGATAGTTCGTAAATCACTTGTGATAGTTCGTAAATCACTTGTGATAGTTCGTAAATCACTTGT
>Ga0207836_1000018_pt1 | contig 89379 bp, 91 predicted proteins | sample LuqExpMetageno18_FD_187776 | JGI IMG/M metagenome (GOLD analysis project Ga0207836, IMG submission 187776) | Tropical forest soil microbial communities from Luquillo Experimental Forest, Puerto Rico - Sample 18 (SPAdes) | ecosystem: Environmental > Terrestrial > Soil > Tropical forest ...
AGCGCTGCGCTCCCTCACCCAATCCCTCTCCCGGAGGGAGAGGGCAAGGCATGCTCTCCTCCTCTGGGGGAGAGATAGAGAGAGGGCTGCCTCCTCAGGGCTTGTCGAGCGGGTGCGACGATCTGACTATTTTTGAACAACCTGAGTCTCTCAGCAACCTGTTAACGGTTAACCATAAGCGGGACGGGATGCTCCAGAGTCCGGCGCAACTCGGTCAGGAACCTGGCGGCATAGGCGCCGTCCACCACACGGTGGTCGCTCGACAGGGTAATCCGCATGGTGGGTGCCACCGCGAGCTGCCCGTTTCTGACCGCGGGCCGTTCGGCCACCGCGCCCACCGCCAGAATGGCAACCTGCCCCGGCACGATCAGGGCGTCGAATTCGTCCACCCCATACATGCCCAGGTTGGAGATGGAGAAGCCGCCGCCCGACATCTCTTCGGCGGTGAGCCGCCCGTTGCGTGCCCTCTCCGCCAGGCGGGCGACCTCGCGTTCGATCGCCACGGCCCCAAGGTGCGCGCAATCCCTGACCACCGGCATAAGAAGGCCGTCCGGCAGCGCCACGGCAAAGCTGATGTTAACCGGCCCCCCGGCACCGCCGGCCATAAGCAACGGAAAGCCCGTGAGGGCGACGCCGCAGGCCTTGAGCAGCAGGGCATGATAGCCGACCTGACCGTCGCTCCCCTTCAGTTCGCTGACCACCTCGCGGCAGGCCTCCATTCCCACCTCCACCGAGGCGGTGAAATAGGGGATCTCCCGCCAGGAACGGCTGACCGTAGCGGCAATGGCCTGGCGCATGGCGTTCGATGCCGGCCGGCTGGCGGTCGAGGCGGCCTCCGGTGGGGCCGGGGGTGCAGAAACCGAATCATCCGCCGGCACAGGGGTTGCCTGAGGCTCGGGGACCTTTGCCGGCTGCGCTGCCGGTGCCGCCAGATCCTCCTGGAGTATCCTCCCTTCGGGGCCGCTGCCGCGCACCAGGGAAAGGTCAATCCCCATCTCCCGTGCCATGCGGCGCACCAGGGGCGACGCCTTTTCATGGTCGCCCTCCTCCCGGCCTGCCGGCGGCGTGGGGGGTGGCTCTGCGGGTTGTTGTGGGGCCGCAGGCGGCTCCACCGGGACAGCGGCAGACGCAGTGACCGCCGCAGCCGCCTGGGGGGGGGCCTCAGCTTCGGTCGGGAGTTCGCCCGGCTCGCCGATCAACCCGAGCACCGCGCCGACCTGAACGTTTTCGCCCCCCTGCGCCATGGTCTTGAGCAGGACGCCCGTGACAAACGCCTCCAGCTCCATGACCGCCTTGTCGGTTTCCACCTCGGCGATCACCTCGCCGCGCTCGACCCGTTCGCCCACCTTCTTGCGCCAGCCGATAAAGCTCCCCTCGGTCATGGTATCCGACAGTTTGGGCATGGTGATTTCAGTTGCCATGGTGAGTTGTTCCCTTCTTAAGATGGCACTGCTATCAACCACCTCCGTCCCTTTAGGCCCTAAAGGGTCCTCCTTATCAAGGAGGGGTTAGGGGTGGTAGATGCTTTAGAGTCAATAGCTGCCGCTCGTGACGTCCCTCACGGCCTGGACGATGGTTTCCTTCTGGGGGATACAGAGCTGCTCGATCTTGCGCGAATAGGGCATGGGCACGTCCAGCCCGGAAACGCGCCTCACCGGCGCCTGGAGGACATCGAAGCAGTTCTCGAAGATCCGGCTGGCGACCTCGGCACCCAGACCGCAGGTGCGCCAGCACTCCTCCACCACCACCGCCCGGCCGGTCTTTCGCACCGAGGCCATGACGGTATCGTCATCAAGGGGTGCCAGGCTGCGCAAATCCACCACCTCGCAGGAGATGCCCTCCTTGGCCAGTGCCTCGGCCGCCTGCAGGGCCAGCACGGTCATGCGGGCATAGGCCACGATGGTGACCTGTTCACCCGCCCGCTTGACGGAGGCCTTGCCGATGGGGACCAGTTCTTCCGGGTCTTCCGGCACCTCCCCCTTGCTGTTGTAGAGCAACTCATGCTCCAGGAAGATGACCGGATTGTTGTCCCGGATGGCGCTCTTCAGAAGCCCCCTGGCATCGGCCGGCGTAGCGGGGTAGACCACCCGCATGCCGGGGCAGTGCATGAAAAAGGTCTCCAGGCTCTGGGAGTGCTGGGCGCCCAGTTGGCTCCCCCCCCCTCCCGGCATGCGGATCGTCATGGGCACCACGGCCTGGCCGCCGAACATGTAATGGATCTTGGTCATGTGGTTGACGATCTGGTCCATGGCCAGGAGGGCGAAGTTGACCGTCATCAGCTCGGCCACCGGCCGCAGGCCCCCCATGGCAGCCCCCACGGCCACGCCGACGATGGTGTTCTCCGAGATCGGCGTATCCTTGACCCGCTCCTCGCCGAATTCGGCCAAAAGCCCGCGGGTTACCTTGAAGGAGCCCTCGTACAGCGCCACGTCCTCGCCCCAGACCACCACCGACGGGTCGCGGCGCATCTCCTCCCTGAGGGCTAGATTGATTGCATCACGATAGGTCATTTCAGACATAAAAAAACCTCCGAAAACAGAACATACGTTGCATACGTCACATAGGTCGTATAAGTTAAAAATCAGACATAGATATCGCTTGAAACCTCGCTATCCTCCGGCCAGGGGGACTCCTCGGCGAAGGCGACCGCCTCCTCCACCTTTGCCCTGCACCGCGCCTCGACGGCGTCCAGGGCTTCGCGGGTGGCGATCCCCTCCTCCAGCAGGCGCTTGGCAAAGCTGGGGAGCGGGTCGCGGGACTTCCACAATTCGTGTTCGGCCGCCGAACGGTATTTACCCGGATCGGACATGGAATGTCCCCGGAAACGGTAGGTGGTGGCCTCGATGAAGTGGGGCCGGCCGGTTTCCCGCACCTTCTCGGCGGCGTACTTCACCGCCTTGTAGACCGCCATGACGTCCATCCCGTCCACCTTTTCGGACGGGATGTCATAGCCGCAGGTGCGGCGATGGATGGAGGCCAGGGCCGAGGAGCGGTGCACCTCCGTACCGATGCCGTAGAAATTGTTCTCGCAGATGAAGAGTACCGGCAACTCCCACAGTTGGGCCCAGTTAAGCGACTCGTGGAAGGTTCCCTGGTTGACGGCACCGTCGCCGAAGAAGCAGGCGGTGATGCGGTCCTCGTTCCGGTACTTGGCGCTGAAAGCAAGCCCGACGGAGATGGGAAACTGGCCGCCGACGATGGCGTAGCCTCCCATGAAATTGAGGGAGGGATCAAAGAGGTGCATGGAGCCCCCCTTCCCCTTGCAGATGCCGGTGGCCTTGCCGAACAGTTCGGCCATGACCCGTTTCGGCTCGGCGCCCCGCACGATGGCCTGGGCGTGCTCGCGGTAGGCCGAGAGGATATAGTCGTCCTTGTGCAGGCCTGCCGTCGCCCCGACCGCCACGGCCTCCTGGCCGCTGTACAGGTGCAGGAAGCCGGTGATATTTCCCTTGGTATATTGTTCGGCGCAATGCTCCTCAAACTCCCGGGAAAGGAACATCTGCTCGTAGAGCCGTATCAGTTCCTGATCCGGCAAAACCATGCGTAGTCTGGTTTCCATCATTACCTCCGCTTCGCTCGGTGGGGTTGGAAATTCTCAGCCCGGCGGGCGACCTCTCCCCGAATATGTTCGATGGCCGCCCCGATATCCAGTATACCATTGAGAGAGCCTGCCAGGTGAGTGATATAGTCGCGTTCCAGCAGCAGGCGATAGGACGAGGCAAACCCCAGGTCCAGGGCCCAGGATATCTGCAACAGCTTGAAGTCGTTGAGAACCCGGCACTGGTCCAGCCTGACGACCCGTTGGGCTTCAAAGGACTCTCGGCAGGCGGGCGTGCATCCCGGCAGATCGGGCAGATCCAGGGTGGCGGCGGATGCCCGCTCTTGCTCGGGCAACGAGAAAAGCTCGGCAAATATCCGCCAGATGTCCAGCTTGTCCGCATCCCGGATCAGCCCCATGAACAACCGGGTCGGCGAGCTGACCCGTTCGGGCAGTTCCAGCAGGTTATGGAAACGTACCGCCTCCTCTATCAGGAGGCATTCGTCCGGATCGAGGCCTTCCAGCAGGTGGTGCTCACGCAGAACCTCCACCGAGAGTCGGGCATGGTTGTCGGAGTCGCTGTCGCGGAAGGTGCGCCAGCGGCGGTACTGGGGGAAACGGCCCACGTCGTGCAAAAGCGCGACGGTCGCCGCAATGCGGGCTTCGCCGGCCGAAAGCCCTTCGCCCGCCGCCAGGGTATCGCTGATCGCGCATACCCTGCGGGTGTGTTCGATCTTGAGCTGGATGTTTCTGAGCCCTTCCGGGTCGGTATCGAGAAAGATGCGGGTATAGTCGCCGAACCATTGACCGATATCCGCAACATGCTGTTGTTCCATGAATCTTCCGTTTCTTGAAATTGCTGAAATAATACTGTAATCTGCGGTGAAGTCAAACGCCATCTCCCGGAGCCGCCATGCAACTGTCCTTATTGCCCGACATACCCGATCTCCGGAATAATGTTCAGGCAAGGGCAGAGGAGCTCCGGCGCCTGATCGAACACCACAACCGCATGTACTATGTGCTGGATGAGCCCGAGGCCAGCGATGCCGAGTACGACGCACTGTTCCGCGAACTCCAGTCCATTGAGGAACAGCACCCCGAACTGGTGACGCCCGAATCCCCGACCCAGCGGGTCGGGGGTGCAGCCCTGGACAAATTCGCCCCCCTGCCCCACCGGCTCCCCATGCTGTCGCTGGAAAACGCCACCAACGAAGAGGAGATCAGGGAATTCGACCAGCGGGTCAAAAAGATTCTGGCGCTGCCGGCCGAGGAAGAGGTTGGCTACGTCTGCGAGCCGAAGATGGACGGCCTGGCCGTGGAACTGGTGTACGAGAACGGCGTATTGACGGTCGCCTCCACCCGCGGCGACGGCCTGACCGGTGAAGACGTGACCGCAAACATCCGTACGATCCGCTCGCTCCCCCTGCGGCTTTCCGGCAAAGAGCCCCCCCCGCTGCTGGAGGTGCGGGGCGAGGTCTACCTCTCTCTGGAGGCGTTTCAACATATAAACCGGGAGAAGGAGGAGAACGGCGAGCCACCCTTTGCCAACCCGCGCAACGCCGCCGCAGGCTCGCTACGCCAGCTCGACCCCCGCATCACGGCGCGGCGGCCGCTCTCGGTCTTCTGCTATGCCCCCGGTGTCAGTGAGGGAGCGGCGTTCGACTCCCAGCAGGAGTTTTTCGCCCTCATTGGTGCCCGGGGGTTGCCGGTCAACCCGCTGGTGCGGCAGGTCTCCGGGATCGAGGCGGCGGTGGCGTATTACCGCGAGATGCAGGAACGCCGGGAGTCGCTTCCCTACGAGATCGACGGCACGGTCATCAAGGTGGACTCTTATGCCCTCCAGCGGGAACTGGGCGAGAAGAGCCGTTCGCCCCGCTGGGCCATTGCCTGCAAATTTCCGCCGCGCCAGGCGGAGACCGTTGTCGAGGCCATTGTCCCGTCGGTGGGGCGGACCGGGGTGATCACACCCGTGGCGCACCTGCGGCCGGTGGCCATCTCGGGGGTGACGGTGGCCCGCGCCACGCTGCACAACTGGGACGAGATCGCAGCCAAGGACATCCGCGTCGGCGATACCGTGGTGGTGGAACGGGCCGGCGACGTCATACCGGCGGTGGTCAGGGTGCTGACGGAGCAACGTACCGGGGGTGAACAACCGCTGCCGCCGCCGCAAGTCTGCCCGGAATGCGGTTCGGAGGTGGTCCGCATCGCCGACGAAGTGGCAGTGCGCTGCATGGGGCTCTCCTGTCCGCCCCAGATCCGCGAATCGATCATCCACTTTGCCTCACGCAACGCCATGGACATCGAGGGACTGGGGGAGAAGTTCATAGAGCAGTTGCTCTCCCTGGGACTGGTGCACAATGTGGCCGATATCTACCAGCTGACACAGGCAGATTTCATGCGTTTCGAGCGCATGGGAGACAAACTGGCCGGCAATCTGCTGTCGGCCATCGCGAACAGCAAACAGCGGGAACTGGGCAGGTTCATCTTCGCCCTGGGCATCCGCCATGTGGGTGAACGGACGGCCAAGACGCTGGCCCAGGCCTTCGGCAGCCTGGAAAGCCTGGAACGAGCGACCATCGAAGAGCTCACCAGCATCCGCGACATCGGTGCGACCGTTGCCCAGAGCATTCGCACCTTCTTCGACAACCGGGACAACATGGCCGTCATCCGGAGCATGCTGGAGGCGGGCGTAGCCCCGACCGCCGAAGAAAAACGGGTCGGCGGCAGGTTTACCGGCAAAAGCTTCGTATTCACCGGTGGGCTTGCCGGTTTTACCCGCGACCAGGCCAAAAGGATCGTTGAAGACGAGGGGGGCCACGTGGTCGGTTCCGTCTCCCGAAAGACCGATTACGTCGTGGCCGGCGAGGAGCCCGGCAGCAAGCTGGACAAGGCCAGGGAGCTGGGGGTTGTCGTGCTCTCCGAGGCACAGTTTTCCGAGCTCGTGCAGCAAACGGACTGACCTGATCCCGAATCCCCGACACCTGAACGGCGCATCGAGTGACCCACCGGGGTCCAACGCCGCCGGGAAGTGCCATGCCGGCTGTGTCACGGCTTCAGAATACCCCAAAACCTGAGTTTTGAAAGGAACGACGTTGGACAAAGCAGCAATGATGATCAAGGCCCGCAGGCTCTTCAAGGACGTCAGCGACCTGCCGACCATCCCGGTGATCGTCTCGCGGGTCATCAGTCTCCTGGACGACCACGACTCCAATCCGGACGAGATCGCGGACCTGATCCTTTCCGACCAGGTGCTGGCCGCCAGGGTCATCCGGGTGGTGAACTCCCCCCTCTACATGCCGGGGAGCAAGATCACCTCGGTGAAACGCGCCCTGCTCTACCTGGGGTTCAAAAGCGTGCGCGAGATGATCCTCACCAGCTATTTCGTGGACGGCTTCAAGGAGCAGGAGCAGCCCTTCGATTTGAACGTCTTCTGGATGCATTCCTTCAGCGTCGGCTCCATGTCCCGCCGCATCGCCGGAATGGTGGGGTACAACGACACCGAGCTGGCCTATATGGTCGGCCTCATCCACGATATCGGCAAGGTCTTTTTCGGCCATTACCTCACGGAAGAGTACGGCGACATGCTCGCCCACATCAATTACACCCGCTGCACGACCTACGACGCCGAGCTGGAGCATTTCGGCACCACCCACAGCGAAGTGGGACTCTGCCTTGCCCAGCGCTGGAACTTCCCGCCGGTGTACAGCGATGTAATCTCCCACCACCACACCTCCGAGTTGGCCATTGAAGACCCGCTGCTGACCGCCATCGTCGCGCTGGCCGACTTCTTCTGCCTGGCCTACACCACCTCGGACAGCGTGGCCCAGGCCACCAAGCCGGACCGCTCCGAAGAATACGCCTGGGGCCTGATCCAGCAGCATTCCCGCCACCCTCTTCCCGGCACCCTGGGAGACTTCTTCTTCATGCTGTCCGACGAATATGTGGAGGTTTTCCGCGAGGTGACCCAGCTCTTCACCACCATGACCACGGCGTAAAACAACGCCCATGGCCGCCCGGATGATAGCCTCCCTGCTCACATTCCCCGGCGTCGTGGTCCACGAATTTGCCCACGCCTGGGCCTGCCGACGGCTCGGCATCCGCGTCGTGAAGGTCTGTTACCTGCGCCTGGGCAACCCATTGGGCTACGTGCTCCACGAGCAGCCGACATACGCCATTCAGCACATCATGGTGGCGGTCGCGCCATTCTTCGTCTCCACCCTGGCCGCCCTGGCCGTCAGCCTGCTGGCGTCCCTCCTGGCCGCAAGCCCATGGGCGGCCGAGTTCAGGGATCTTGCCGTGCTTGCCGGGGCCTGGCTCAGCTTTTCCATCGCCCTGCACGCCTTTCCCAGCAACGGCGACGGGGATGCGCTCTGGCAGGACGTCACGAGCCCGCACATGAGCTTTTTCGCGAAACTGCTGCTCGTGCCGGTGGTGGGCCTGATCCGGCTCTGCCAGGCCGGCGCCGCCATCTGGCTCCACGCCCTGTTCGCCGTGGTCGTGGTGGCGCTGCCGCCGCTCACGCTGGTAGCGATCATGGGGTGAACCGCTGCTTAAACAACACATTACCGATTCGGGAGGTTTATCATGTCGGACGAAACACCGGTTTCATGTTCCAAATGCAGCAGCGTGTGGCAAAAGTGCGGCACCACCAACTGCTGGAGCGGCGACCCGGCGAGTGCGCCGGCCAAGCCGGGCAACTGCCCGTCCGGTGCCTATGACGATGTGGTGCAGGAGGCGTTCGGGGAATACCGGGGGGACAGCGAGGAGGCCCGCATCGCCCTGGTGGCGGCGCGGGTGGAAGGCCTCTGCTACCAGCGGACGGCGGACAGCGACACGATCATGCCCCGCTGGACCCGGGTGGAGGATACCATCGCCTTTGCCAAACTGATGGGATACACGAAGATCGGCATTGCCACCTGCATCGGCCTGCTGGACGAGGCGGACCGCCTGGTAGCCATCCTGAAGGCCCAGGGGCTCGAACCGCTGAGCGTCTGCTGCAAGGCGGGGAGCATCGACAAGCGGGAGTTGGGGCTGAATGAGGAGGACAAGGTGAGGCCCGGCACCTTTGAACCGGCCTGCAACCCCATTGCCCAGGCCGAGATCTGCAACCGTCTCAAGACCGACATGAACATCATCCTGGGGCTGTGCGTCGGCCACGACATGCTCTTCAACAGGCACTCAGAAGCCCCGGTCACCACCCTGGTGGTCAAGGACCGGGTTACCGGCCACAACCCCATCGCCGTTCTCTACGGACAGAATTTCTATTACAAACGGCTCCAAAAGCAGGAGATGAAGCTATAGGCCGCCAGCGGCCCCATCACCATGACAAAACACATTGACAGGGAAACGGAGACACGAATGGTTAGAGTTACACCCGACGCTATTGATCCTGCAAAGATCTACGACCTGATTGCCACGACCACTGCCGGCTCTGTCGTGGTCCATTATGCGGTGGTAAAACCACAGGCCGGGGTTGGCGGGACCACGAGCTATATCGACTACGGCACAAACGGCGATACCGAGGCGGAACTGCGCGACATGGCCGCCGGGCTGGCCGCGGAATTCAACCTGGAAGACGTCCTTTTGATCCGGCGCACCGGCCGGCTCCGCGTGGGCGAGATCATCTCGCTTGCCGCCGTCAGTTCCCCCAACAGCGGCGATGCCTTCGAATCCTGCAAACAGGCCATAAGCCGGCTGAAGAAGATGAAGACCATCGTCAAGACCGAGGTGTGCGGCTAGTCTCCTGTGCAGTTAGTCGTGGGAAGTAATTCCGAGGTATTTTGGCTGGTGCCAAGGCTCGGCAATCTCATCCCCCAATGCATCAAGCCCGAAAAAGGTGTAGGAGATCAGGCCGACGACGAACGGCGTCATGAAACCGATGGAGTCCACCAACCCGAACGGGAGCATAAAACAGTAGAGGTAGGCCGTACGGTGGATCAGGAGGGTATAGGAAAAGGGGGTCGGCGTCATGGTGATCTTGATGGCGAAGAGCGTGCCGTGGGTCAGGTACACGGCGACGGCGACCAGTATGGTGCTCACCAGTTGCCAGCGGATGCTCTGGAGCATGGAGCCTTTGAAGACAAAATAGAGGCGCAGCCCGGAAGGGCGTTCGCGTACGATCATGGCATGTCCTTGGCTATGAAAAATCACCCGCGCAAGAACCTCGCGAGGCCGCCGGCGTTCCCCGTAGCAGATCATGGCAGGTGAGGAGCAGAGGGTACGGGGAGGGTCCAGGAAAGCGGCGGCAGTTCCTGGCTCCGGAGCGAAGAGGCTGGCACTGCAGCATGGCATGGGGGCAATGAAAAGGTATACAGGAAGGTCCCGGCAGCTTGCAGCGCGGGCTTGGCGCACGGAGGCGAGCACCCCGCCACCGGATCAGGCGATCCGGGCGCCGTTTTTCTTCACATACTCGATGAACGCCCGCACAAACTCGGGGGACATATCCTCGATATTCCCGCTGATGCGGCCCCGGTCCGCAAAGGATACGGAAAACGGGTTTCTCTCGTTGCCTTCGATGGCCCACAGGCTGATGACCCCTTCGGGGTCCCGTATCACCCGGTACGAACCGCTCCGGCACAGGCGCACCAGGAGCGCCAGCGCACTCTTGCCCTGATTATAGAGGTTCACGTCCCTGTTCACCGTTCCTCATCTCATTCCGGACCATCACAGGCATTGGGGCAGATCGGCCCACAATTCGCTTCCGGTCTTGTACATCTGCAATCTCTTGACCACACTCTCCACCGGGGCCGCAAAGATCGCTTCGTAGATGAACTCGTCCGCCTCCGGGTCCATGGCAAAGGCAAGCTGCTCTTTCCCGGTGCTGAACCGGGCATTGATCCCTTTGCCGTTGCCCCGTGCATCGACCCGAATCCACTTGTCGAGGGACGCAAGGTAGATGCCGTTGAAGCCGTGCAGAACCGGTTCATTATCCACTGGCGGGTCCAGCCGCAGGACCTGGTAGCAGAAGCCTGCCGGGATACCTGTCGCCCGGAGCAGGGCGGCCAGGAGGTGGCTTTTGGCAAAACAGATGCCGGTAGCGTGCTGAAGTACCTCGCTCGCCGTGCAGGTCGCCACGTCCAGGCCGGCATCATGGGAGTGGGGGATGGCGTCCCGCACCCATTCGTACAGGCAGCGGGCCTTGGCGACCTCGTCCGGTAACGACCGGGTAAGCTCCTGGGCCTTCTCCCGAATGGCCGGAGTCTGCCAGTCAATAATGGTGTCGGAAACCAGATAGTCGTTCAGATCATCCGACTCAGGGTACATACCGTCCTCGCTTGATAGTCGTATTGGTGGACTGCGCCGCTATCTGCCCTTAAACGCCGCCCGGCGCTTCTCCACAAAGGCCGCCATGCCCTCCAGCTGGTCCTCTGTGGCAAAGAGCACGCCGAACAGGGCCGCCTCGTAGCGGAACCCGTCCTCCTTGCCCATGTTCAGGCCATTGACGATGGCATCCTTGGCGCTGCCCACGCCCAGGGCGCTCACCTGGGCAATGGCATGGGCCGTTTCCCGCGCCCTGGCCAATAGCTCCTCCGGAGGAAAGACCTGGTTGACGAGCCCCCAGGCGCAGGCCTTGTCCGCGTCCAGCATCGTGCCGGTGAAGATCATCTCCTTGGCCCGGTTGGGGCCGATCAGGCGGGCCAGGTTCTGGGTGCCGCCGAAACCGGGTATGATGCCCAGGGTCACCTCGGGGAACCCTACCTTGGCCGTGGTGGCGGCGTAGATGAAATCGCAGGCCAGGGCCAGCTCCAGCCCGCCACCCAGCGCATAGCCGTTGACCGCCGCGATGACCGGCTTCTTCATCCTGTTCATGAGCAGCATCACCTGTTGCCCCTTCCGGGCAAAGGCATGCCCTTCAAGGGCGTTCATCCCGGACATCTCCTTGATGTCGGCCCCGGCCACAAAGGCCCGCTCTCCGGCGCCGGTCAGCACCACCGCCCTGACGTTGTCGTCCAGGTTCAGCCCGTACAGCGCGCATTCCAGCTCTCCCAGCACTTCGCCCGTAAGGGAGTTCAGGCTCCTGGGACGGTTGACGGTGAGCGTAGCCACGCTGTCGACGATTTCGATCAGCAGATTTTTGTATTCCATAGGTTCACTCCCGGTGCAGATTTCACGCTATGAGGGCAGGCATGGTCATCGGAGGAGGCAGGGGGGGGAGCGGACATCACAACGGGTGCGCCTTGCACGAGACACGGCGGATCCGTTTCCGGCCGCCCCTGCCGTGAGGGTCCGGCAGCCTCTCGTATCTTTAGAACTTCTTGCTGAAATCCCGGTATGTCGGCCCCTTCTGGGACGACCGCGAAGGGGGATTGGCGGAGGTATGATCCCAGATGAACTTGGAGAGCCCGCGCTCGATGGGGGAGAGAAACAGGGCCAGGAGAAACATCATCACAAACGCCAGCAAAAAGGCTACAAGCATTGTCAGCGCAATGAATATCGCTTCAACGATTAATGGCATGGCTGTTCTCCCGCGGCCTGACGGCCCATTCTTCTCGTCTGTCCGTACTATACACTACCACAAAAAAATAATACAGCCCGTTTAATGAATTCCACTTCCCCTTGACTTTGGGGAATTCGACATTATGTTTTTGGTAGATAGGGTTCGCCACTTAACGAAACAGGGAGGATACGGATATGGCACTTGTCAAGTATAACCCGCTCAGGGAGTTGCGCACCATGCAGGAGCAGATGAATCGGCTTTTGAACCTCTCCTGGAACCACGACATCTCGGGGGAAGAAACCCGCGAGGGAATCTGGCAACCGGCTGTGGACATCTACGAGACGGAAGACTCCATCGTCATCAAGGCCGAGGTGCCGGATGTGGACCAGAAGGATATCGATGTGCGCATCGAGGACAATACCCTGATCCTCAAGGGAGAACGCAAGCACGAGGACCAGGTCAAGAAGGAAAACTACCACCGCATCGAGCGCTATTTCGGTTCATTCCAGCGGAGCTTCAGCCTGCCGGCAACCATCGACCAGGAAAAGGTCGTGGCCACCTGCGACAAGGGTATCCTGAACATCGTCCTCCCGAAAAAAGAGGAAACCAAACCGAAGCAGATCAACATTGAGGTCAAGTGACCGACGGCCCATCACGACAATCTTGGCGGGCTGCTGAACAACCCAGGTTGTTCAAAAACAGTCAGATTGTCGCACCCGCACGAAAGGGCTTTCGAGGATTGCGGCGTATAATTATGCGTGAGCATACTTATCGGTGACGGAGCCATAGCGTAGTCATCCCGTTGAGCGGGACGCCGATAGGCGCTAAGATGGCTGTTTTTCAACAACCTCCTAAAAAAAAAGAGCCGGGTTGCCCCGGCTCTTTTCGTAGGTAAAAACCTCCCGACGCGCCTCTTCTCAGGCGTGGGGGGCGTCCTTTTTTTCCGCAGCATCCTTGTTTTCCACGGCAGCGTGCTCAGCCGGCGCGGCTGTGGCCACATGCTCGGGCTGGGCGGCCGGCGGCGCCACCTGCGGCTGCGGCTCCACCTTCTCCTCGCTCTTGCGGGCCTCTTCCTGGATGTTGCGCTGAAAATCCTCCGAGGCTTTCTTGAACTCAGCCAGCCCCTTGCCCAGCGACTTGGCCAACTCAGGCAATTTATGCGGCCCGATGACGATCAGGGCGATGACCATAATGATGATAAGTTCCGGCATCCCGATTCCAAACATGTTCAACTCCTCGATAGCGCTGGCCTGTCATCCAATGTGCGCGTTATTGGACTGTACAATATTAAAGCCGTAAACCGCCATCTTGGCAACAACTATTTTCTGAATTTTCCCTTGCCATTTTTGCTTGCTGTGATACTATGCCCAAAATTTAGGCATCCATTAGCATTTTTTCTCCCTGCCGTTACTTCATTACCTGTGTGCATCATGCTGAAACCATTGAAAATCGGTAGACTCTCCCTGGCGCACAACGTGGTGCTCGCCCCCTTGGCCGGAATCACCAACCTGCCGTTCCGTCTCCTCTGCCGTCGCAATGGTGCCGCACTGGCCTTCACCGAGATGGTAAGCGTCAATGGCTTGGTCCGTGAAGGGGCCAAAACACGGACCTTGCTGAAGAGTTGCCCGGAAGACCGACCGCTGGGCATCCAACTGTTCGGGGATACGCCCCACAGCCTGGCGGAAGCCGCCGGCATGGTTTCGGAATACGGGGACGTGCTCGATATCAACATGGGGTGTCCGGTCCGCAAGGTCGTCGGCACCGGCGCCGGCAGCGCCCTGTTGCGCGATCCGGCAAAGATCGCCGCCATTGTGAAGGCCGTGCGGGCCGCCACGTCCCTGCCGCTGACGATCAAGATCCGCTCCGGCTGGCATTGCGGTGATGGTACCTACCTGGAAATCGGCAGAATCGCCGAGGCGGAGGGGTGCGACGCCGTCACCCTGCACCCCCGCAGCCGCTCCCAGATGTTCTCGGGCCATGCCGACTGGAGCCAGATCGCCCGACTCAAGGAGCGTCTGTCCATCCCGGTCATCGGCAGCGGGGACATCTTCAGCGCCGCCGATTGCCGGGCCATGATGGCCGAAACCGGGTGCGACGGGGTGATGATCGCCCGGGGCGCCCTCGGCAACCCCTGGATATTCCGGCAGGCCCTGGAGTTGGAGGAACGGGGGACCGTGACGCCGGTCGATACCAGCGAGCGGGTTGCGGTCATACGGCAACACCTGGAGCTGTTCGTACAGGAGAGCGGCGAGGCCGTGGCCGCCCGTGAGATGAAGAAACATATCGGCTGGTATGCGCGCGGTTTTGCGGGCGCCGCCGATATCCGCCGTGAGGCCAACGCCGTCCGCACCGTCGCCGATCTGTACGCCCTCATTGAAAGGATAACCAGCACAGCGCATGGCCACCATGAAGACGACCGACGACAACGTTGAACAGGGCAATTCTCCGGGCGATTACTATGCCACCGTGATCGACAGCGTCGGCGACGGCGTGATCGTCGTTGACCGCGACGGCGCGATCACCCTGTGTAATCCGGCCGCCGAGGAGATCACCGGGTTTTCCCGGCGCCAGGCCCTGGGCGCCAGTTTCGAGAAACTCTTTGCCCTGGAAAAAAACCTGGTGGATATGGTGTTGAAAGCCACCCTGACCGGCATCACCATCTCGGACCATGAGAATGTGGTGGTCCGTTCCACCGGCAAGGTCAAACCGGTCGCCGTTACCTGCTACCCTCTCATGCTGGGAACCGGCGAGAATATCGGCACCATCCTGTCCCTCAAGGACATCACCTACATCCGAGAGCTGGAAGCGGCGGTCCGCCAGGCCGACCGGCTCTCCACCGTGGGGACATTGGCGGCAGGATTGGCCCACGAGGTTAAAAATCCCCTGGGCGGCATCAAGGGGGCGGCGCAGCTTCTGGAACGGGAGCTGACCACCGGAAGCGATCTGCGGGATTACACACGGATCATGATCCGCGAAACGGAACGCATCGACCACATTATCCGCGAATTGCTGGAGTTGGCCTCGCCACGGGGCCTCAAACTGGGGCCGGTCAATCTGCACAAGGTGCTGGGCGACATCCTCCTGTTGCAGAAACAGGCGATTACCGACCGCGACATAACCTTCACCAAACACTTCGACCCCAGCATTCCACCCATCATGGCCGATGAGGAATTGCTGACCCGCTTGTTCCTGAACCTGGTCTGCAACGCCATCGACGCGCTGCAGGACACCGGGCAACTGACGGTGGTGAGCCGGGTGCTGTCGGATTACCGCATGGCCCAGAATGATCGCCGTTCCCGCATGGTTGCCGTGGAGATCGCCGATGACGGCCCCGGCATCCCGGTGGAGGACCTGGAAAACATCTGGACGCCGTTTTTCAGCACCAAGTCATCGGGCACCGGCCTGGGGCTCGCCATCTGCCACAAGATCGTGGCGGAACATCGCGGCATGATCAAGGTGGAGTCCGATCCCGGCCACGGGACCAAGTTCACGGTACTGCTGCCGCTGGTGCAATGACCAGCCGCCGGAGCCGACGCAAGAAAGGATTTATCTACCGTCATGGGCGCGTTCCGAACCCGTCGGCCGGGGGCGCCACCCCCGACGTACGATACTGCACCACTTTAATGCTATTTTATTCGAGGATGGACAGGAGATAACAATGCCGTTAAACAGAATCCTGGTGGCAGATGATGAAGAGAGCATGCGTTGGGTCCTCTCCAAGGCCCTCAAACGGAAGGGCTTTGCGGTGGACCTGGCCCAGGACGGACGACAGGCGCTGTCGCTGGTCCAGGACAACAGCTACGACCTGGCGATTCTCGACATCAAGATGCCCGGTATCAGCGGCCTCGACCTTCTGGACAAAATTCGTGAACTGAAAAGCGACCTGCTGGTGGTTATCATGACGGCCGAGGCCAGCATGAAGAATGCGGTTGAGGCCATGAAACGCGGGGCCTACGATTACATTACCAAGCCGTTCGACCTGGACGTGATCGACGCCATCATCGAAAAGGTTGGACGGGCCCGGGAGATCGCCGGCCAGGTTACCCTCCTCAAGCAGGAGCTCAAGGAGCGCTACCAGGTCGAGAAGAACATTATCGGCAATTCACCGGCCATGCGCGAGGTCTACAAGACCATCGGCAAGGTGGCCGGCAGTGACGTAACCATCCTGGTCCAGGGGGAATCGGGGACCGGCAAGGAACTGGTGGCGCGGGCCATCCATTTCAATTCGCGCCGGTTGGGCAAGCCGTTCATCGCCATCAACTGTGCCGCCATCCCCAAGGAGTTGCTGGAGAGCGAGTTGTTCGGTTTCGAGAAGGGCGCCTTCACCGGTGCCGTGGATCGAAAACTGGGCAAGTTTGAACAGGCCAATCAGGGTACACTCTTTTTGGACGAGATCGGCGACATGCCGCTCGACCTGCAGGCCAAGATCCTGCGTGTCCTCCAGGAACGGGAGATCACCCGCACCGGCGGCAACCAGAGCATCCCGGTGGATGTGCGCATCGTGGCCGCAACGAACCAGGAACTGATCGAGAAGGTCCGCCAGAAGGAGTTCCGTGAAGACCTCTTCTACCGGCTGAACGTTGTCCCCATCAACCTGGTCCCCCTGCGGGAACGTCGGGAAGACATTCCTCCCCTGGTACAGTACTTCCTGGGCCGGACCTGCGCCGAACTGGACATCGCAGACAAGCAGTGCACTGACGAGGCGATGGCCGTGCTGACCGCCCACTCCTGGCCCGGCAACGTACGCGAGTTGGAAAACACCATGAAACGCGCCGTCATCCTCTCAAGCGACCCGCTGTTGACCCCCCGCGATTTCGAGGGATTGGAACCGATCGCCGGGAACCAGCCGAACGCCTCCCACGACGCCTCCTTGGAGGCGATTGTGGACATGAAGCTGCGCTCCTGCATGAACGGCATCGAGAAACTGGAAAAAGGAGACATCCACGCCATGGTGCTGGAGCAGGTGGAGCGCCCCCTGATCCGTATCATCCTTGAGAAAACCCGCTGGAACCAGGTCAAGGCGGCTGACATCCTCGGCATCAACCGCAATACGCTGCGCAAGAAAATCAACGACCTCGGAATAGAGCTGAAGCGTGATTGACAGGCTATTGAAAACTCGGGTTGTTCAAAAATAGTCAGATCGTCGCACCCGCAGAGGGCCCCGAGGAGGCGTAGTAGCGCTACGCTGCACGAAAGGGCTTTCGAGGACGAAGGCCTGATGGCTGTTTTTCAACAACCTCTTAGAAAGGAGATCAAACCATGTCGGTAAAGGATAGATTCTTTCTGGAGCGCGACAAAGCGGTACTGGTGGTGATCGATGTCCAGGAGAAGCTCTGCCTGGCCATGGACGACAAGATTCTCCACAGGCTGACCAGGAATATCTCCACGCTGCTGGAGACCGCCCAGGAGCTGGAAATTCCGGTGCTCATCACCGAGCAGTACGTCAAGGGACTGGGAGCCACCCTGCCGGAGTTGAAGGAGAAGGCAACGGGCGCCGGCTACTTTGAGAAGATGGCCTTCAGTTGCTGTGGCAGCACCGAGTTTATGGACAAGCTCGCGGGCACCGGCCGCACCCAGATCATCGTCACCGGCATGGAAACCCATGTGTGCGTGCTGCAGACCGTGATCGAGTTGCGCGACGCCGGCTTCGAGGTGCATGTGGTCACCGACGCCGTCATGAGCCGCAGCAAACGCAACTGGCAGATCGCCTCCGAGGCCATGACCCTGACCGGCGCGGTTCCCACCTCCACCGAATCGGTCCTGTTCCAGCTCCTGAAGGTTGCGGGAACGGATGCGTTCAAGAAACTGTCCAAGCTGGTACGTTAACCATCTCACGCGGGAACGGATTGACGAGGGGGGGCGGGATCGCGAGATCCTTGCCCCCTTTTACGTCTTTTGGTGAGGGATCGGCTAATTTTTTCACGCAAGCCCGGGAAATTTTCAGTGAACCACTGATTTGGAAAACAGATTTATGACTGCGACCCCGGCAATGATCAGTGCCATGCCGATGATGGCGGGAAGGTCGAGCGCCTGCTTGTAGACGACGACGCCCACCCCCGAGATCAGGACGATGCCCACCCCGGACCAGAGGGCATAGGTAACGCCGACCGGGATGCTCTTCAGCACCTGGCTCAGACAGTAGAATGCAATCCCGTACCCCAACACGACAAGTGCGCCGGGGAGCAAGCGGGAAAATCCCTCCGACGCCTTCAGCGCACTCGTGCCGATTACTTCGGCGACTATCGCCACCAGCAGATAAACATAGGCCATACTTCTCTCTCACATCCCGATTATTCCGACAGGGGTCCTCCCGCCGCTTCTCAACGGCAGCTCCAATCGGTGTACAACTTTTCCTGGCTATCCTTCTCAACCAGAACCATGAAGCCACCCTCCTGACGGGCGACAACCAGCACGCCGTAATCCGCCAACCCCTCGGCGGCTGCCCTCCGGGCGGCGACCTTCCAGACCTGGTCCAGGTCCGTCACCCGGTCCGCCGGGCGTCGGGCGAGAAGGTTTTGGGCATCGCCGCGTAGCCGAAGGAGGTGCACATGCAGTTGGTCCTGGCCACGCTGCGTCGCGGGGTTGACCACAAGAGCGATGGCCGGGTCGCCGCCCATGCGCCTGCGGGCCACTGCCCAGGCGAATGCCCAGATACCATCGGGACGCCGCGGGTCTTCCACGCCGGTCACCTTGGCGCGAGGCAGCGCAAGCCCGTGCACAAAACCCGCAGGGCAGCCGCACATCTTGGCGTCCCGTAGCGCAACGAAGTCTGCCGACTCGGCCCAGACCTCCGTCGTGTCCCTGCATGCCGCCTTGGGCGGGCACGGGTTGTCAACCCGCGGCCAGCGGCATGCCGCACAATAATCCGCGCCGGAAGCATCCAGGCAGTTTGTGACGATATTCCAGAGGACCGTGCGGTCGCCCGCCGCCCCTGCCGACAGGGGGACCAGGACGCCGGTGAACAATAACAGGGCGGCAAGCAGCGCCCGAATGGAGTCTCCCCTGATCGACAAGAGCACTCTCACCGGCTGCCGCACGGCGCCGGGAGGCTATCGGCCACGGGTTTTATAACGGCGCGGCACCGCCTGATCACGGAATAATCTCCGTCCCCAGAACCTTCAGGAATTTCGCCAACCATTCGGGATGGGCGGGCCATGCCGGGGCCGTGACCAGATTTCCGTCCACATGGGCCTTGTCCACGGGGATGTCCACGTACGTCCCGCCGGAGATGGTGACCTCCGGCCCGACCGCAGGATAGGCGGAGCATCCCCTTCCCTTCAGCACCCCGGCGGCGGCCAGCAGTTGCGCCCCGTGGCAGATCGCCGCGATGGGCTTCTGGGCGGCGCCGAAGTGCCGTACGATCTCCAGCACCTCCTGGTTCAGGCGGATATACTCGGGAGCCCTCCCGCCGGGGACCACGAGGGCGTCGTAATCCTGGGCGCGGACCTCCGCGAAGGTGGCATTCAGGGTGAAATTATGCCCCGGTTTCTCGCTGTAGGTCTGATCCCCCTCGAAGTCGTGCACCGCCGTACGCACCGTATCGCCGGCTTTCTTGCCGCTGCAGACCGCATGCACCGTATGCCCGACCATCTGCAGGGCCTGAAACGGCACCATGACTTCGTAGTCCTCCACATAGTCGCCCACCAGCATCAGAATCCTCTTGGCAGCCATGGCGCCCTCCCTTTTCCGGTCCGGCTCAAATCGGCCGACCACTTCACATAATTTGCTGGTTAACGTCGATCTTCCGCCAACGACCCAGCCCCCCTTTGCCAAAGCGGGGAACCATGTGGCGCGCTAATCAGGAATGGCTTTAACTATACCACCCTGCGCAGGTCCTGTCGACAGGCGCGTGGACAGGGCAACGATGACCAGCGCGGCCGCAAGCAACAAACCGATCAACCCCGCAACGCCGCCCCATCCCCCATGGGTCCAGCAGAATCCGCCCACAGTCCCGGAGATGCTCGACCCCAGGTAGTAGAAAAAGAGGTAGAGCGAGGAGGCCTGGGCTCGGCCCGTTTTGGCGTGACGCCCCACCCAGCTGGAAGCGACCGCATGGGCGCCGAAGAAACCGCAGGTGAAGACGGCCACCCCGACGATGATCCAGGGGAGCGGCGCGGCCAGGGTGATTGCCGTGCCGACGGCCATGGCGCCGAGACCGGCGCAGATCATGGCGCGGCGGCCGAAACGGTTCACCAGCCGCCCCATGGAACTGGAACTGAAGGACCCGAGAAAGTAGACCAGGAAGATCAGGCTGACCAGGGTTTGGGTCAGGTCGTAGGGATGCCCCAGAAGGCGAAAGGTGATGTAATTGTACAGGGTGACGAAACTCCCCATGATCAGGAAGCCGAGCCCGTAGAGGCAGAGGAGTGCCGGGTCCCGCATCTGCCGATAGAGCGAGGTGAAGAGGTATCTCACCTCAAAGGGGTGCCGCCGGAAATGGGTGGAGGGGGGGAGATGACGGACAAAATAGGCACTCAACCCGAGGCAGGTGACCCCGATCAGCGCCAGCGCCGTACGCCATGACGAGAGGTCGGTGACGGTGGCGGTGAAGATCCGCCCCGTCATGCCGCCGATGGCATTGCCGCTGATATAGAGCCCCATGGCGGTACCGATGGACGAGGGGTCGATCTCCTCGCCCAGATAGGCCATGGCCACCGACGGCAGTCCCGCCAGCACCACCCCCTGCAGGAGTCTGACGGCGATCAGCGACGAAAGGGTATGGCTGAAAGCGGTCATAAACGCCAGGAGCGAGGTCAAAATGAGCGAAAAGACCATCACCGGCTTGCGGCCAAGGGTTTCCGACACGGTGCCCGCAAGCAGCATGGCGATGGCCAGGGTCGCGGTGGTAACCGAAAGGGGGAGACTGGCAAGGGCGGCCGGAACGCCGAATTCCCGGGCGAATTCCGGCAGGAGCGGCTGCACGTCGTACAGGGTGATGAACGTGACAAAACCGGCGGCAAAGAAGGCCAGGTTGGTCTGGCGGAAGGTGGTGCTGCCGCTGCGGATGAACTCTGCTTCCGTAATGGTCAATTCATTCATGGTTCGCTTTCCTGTGGTGAATATGTGGTCAGCGTACCATGGACACAACGATAAAAAAAATATATTATATATATCGTATCGATAATTATTTAATATGGATGGTGTCCCTATGGATCTGCGCCAATTGAAATTCTTCGTGGAAATCGCCCGTTTCAGGAACTTCACCAGGGCGGCGGAAGAGCTGCACGTGGCGCAGCCTGCCGTCAGCACCGCCATCCGCAAGCTGGAGGAGGAACTGGAACTGGTCTTGTTCAACCGCCAGGACCGCAAGGTGGCGTTGACGGCCGAGGGGGAGAGATTCCTGGAACACGCCCTCCGGGTCCTGGACGACCTGAAGGCCGCAGGCCAGGAAATGAGCGACCTGCGCGGCCTCGGCAAGGGTGAGGTGCGGGTCGGCGTCCCCCCCATGATGAGCGCCTACTTCTTCCCGACCATCATCTGCGGCTTTGCCGAGCGCTATCCGCACCTGCGCCTCGAGGTTTCCGGCGAGGGGGCCGCCAGCATCCAGAAGATGATCAGCCAGGGGGAGTTGGATATGGGGGTCATTGCCGGCGGCCACGTTCCCGACAACCTGGAGGTGCGGCACATACTGCGGGAAGAGGTGGTGGTCTGCGTCCCCCCCGGGCACCCGTTCACTTCCCGCACCACCGTAACCCTGGAGGAGTTTGCGGCGCAACCGCTCATCATGTTCAAGGAAGGGTACTACCAGCGGGAGATGCTCTTCGAGGAGATCAAGGAAAGCGGCATGACGCCCCAGGTGGTCTTCGAAACCAACCTGTACACCATGGTCAAGTCACTGGTGAAAAAACGGCTCGGCATCTCCACCCTGCTGCGCATGGTGGTTGAGGATGACGCCGAGCTGCGGGCCGTATCCTTTGACCCGCCGCTCCACCTGGACCTGATGTTGGCCTGGAAGAAGGGGGCCTACCTGTCCCGGGCCAACCGGGCCTTTGCGGATTTCCTGATGGAGCAGGTCCGCGACTACGGCGCAGCGGCCGGAAAGGACGATTGAGTGGATAATCAACCGTCAGACGCTTAGCAAGCTGTTGAAAAACTCAGGTTGTTCAAAAATAGTCAGATCGCCGCACGAAAGGGCCTTTGAGGACGGAGGCGTATAATTATGCGTGAGCATAATTATCGGTGACGGAGCGATAGCGTAGTCATCCCGTTTAGCGGGACGCCGATCGGCGCTAAGATGGCTGTTTTTCAACAACCTCTCACGGCGCCCCGAAGATATGCATCATGATCTCGCCATGATGTTCGATGCGGGGCTGGCCGGGCAGAGGGGTCTTGTAGGCAACAAACGGGACCCCGGCGCCGCGGGCCGAGAGCATGTCCACCTCTCCGTCCCCCACGAAGAGCGCCTCGTGCGGCTCAATGCCGAAATGCGCCAGCACCTTGATGAGCGGCTCGGGGTGCGGCTTGGGGTTCGTCACCTGCGCGGCGGTCATGACACACCCGAAGTAGCCGGTCAGCCCGAAATCCTCGATGATCATATCCATGGAAACCGCCCGGTTGGTGCAGACGGCCAGGGAGACGTGTCCCTTGATCCGGTCGAGGGTCTCGATCAGCCCCTCCTCCATGCGCATGTAGGGGGCCAGGTCACGGTAGTGGATGGTCCTGGCGAAACGCAATGCCTCTCCGCAGCAGGGATCTCCGGCAAAGAAATAGTCCATCACATCGTTGAAGGAATAGGTATGCAGCACCTTCCGGGCCTGCTCGTCCGCCCGGTCCAGGGGCGGCCGGTTCAGGTGCTCCAGAACCCGGTTGTAAAAGATGTAATTTGACTCGAGGGAGTCGAACATGACCCCGTCGCAATCGTAGATGACCAGCTTATAGCGGCTCTTCACGGCATCCATCACCCTACTCTTCCTGTTTTTCGAACTGCCTGACATAATCCTCCCATTCCATGGGAAGCAGGTACTTCTTTCTGCTGTTGCATTCCTTGCAGGCCGGCACGACATTGTTGCGGGCCCCCTTGCCGCCCCGGGCCAGGGGGATGATGTGGTCCATGGTCAGTTCATCGGGGGGGAACACGCCGCCGCACCAGTGGCAGCGCCCCAGGGCGAGGCGGTTCTGCCACCAGCGGCTTCTGCGCAACTCCCGGGATTTGTCCCGTTCCCGTTTGATATCCTGTTCGCTGACTTCGATGATGAAACTGTCCAGAGTAAACCTCCCGCCTCCGCGTCCGCAGAAGGCCTGCTGGCTGTTTTTCAACAACCCCGTAACAGCACCACCGTGGCGCCGTCTCTTCCCTCGTAAGGGCCGCCGGGACGGAATTCCTCCACCAGCGGATGGCGGGCCAGGTGCTCGCGCACGGCGTCGCGCAACCGCCCCGTGCCGACGCCGTGGATGACACGCACCTCATGCAGGCCGTTCAGGGAGGCGTGGTTGAGGAACGGTTCCAGCAGGTCCAGGGCTTCATCGACCCGCAGGCCGATCAGCTTGAGCTCCCGCTCCTCGCTCCCGGCTGGCTCGGCCTTCCAGTCCCCCCCGGGCGGGCGTCGTTCCTTCTCTTTGCCCTGCCGGTGCGGGACCTCGAGGTCGCCAACGCCCACGTCCACCTCCATGCTGCCGGTCCTGACCCGCGCCTTTCCCTGCCGCGGGTCCACGGAAACCACGACGCCGTCGTGCCCCAGGGAGCTGATATGCACCGCATCCCCCGCCTTGACCTCCTTCAGGGGGCGCTTGTCATGGCCCCCGGAGGTGCGGGGTTTGAGCTGTTCGGTCAGCTCCGTTTCGCTTTGACGCAATTTCTCGATGATCTCGGCGCGTTTTTCCCGCTTGTACTCATCCAGAAGTTCGTTCATCTGCCGCCGGGTTGCGGAGATCAGTTCCCGGGCCTCGGCCCAGGCCTTGTCCGAGGCCTCCCGCCGCGCCACCTCGATGGCCCCGGCGCGCGCCTCCACATCCTGCTGCTTTCTGCGCACCAGCTCTTTCTGGCGATCCAGCTCCCGCTGCGCCTCGCTCAGTTCGTCCCGTCGGCGGTGCAGGTCGGCCAACAACGCCGTGAATTCTGCTCCCCCGCTCCCCACCATCTCCCGGGCAAAGGCGATTACCCGCTCGGGCATCCCGTAGCGCCGGGCAATCTCGACGGCGTGGGAGTGTCCCGGCTCGCCGCTGATCAGGCGGTAGAGCGGGGTATAGGTCGTGGCGTCGTACTCCATGCCGGCGTTGATCATGCCTGCGGTACGATGGACGAAGCCGATGATCTCCGACAGGTGGGTGGTGGCGATCACCGTGGCCCCCCGTTCCTGCAGATCCCGCAGCACCCCGCAGGCGATGGCCGCTCCCTGTTGCGGCTCGGTGCCGGCGCCCAACTCGTCCAGCAACACCAGGGAACGCGGGCCGGCCAGCCCCAGAATGGCAACGATGCGCGCCACATGGGCCGAGAAGGTGGACAGGCTCTGTTCGATGGATTGCTCGTCACCGATGTCCACCAGCAAGGTATCCAGGAGCGGGAAGGTGGAGCGGGCTCCATCACACGGCACCGGTATGGCGCACAGGGCCATCAGGGTCAGCACCCCGGCGGTTTTGAGGGCAATGGTCTTGCCGCCGGCATTGGGGCCGGTGATGACCATGACGCGCCCGTCATCCCCCATTTCCAGGTCCAACGGCTGCACGCGGGGGATCGTCCCCTGGCGCTGGAGCATCAGCAGGAGCGGATGGCGGGCCTGGGCCAGCCGCAGGACGCCGTCGCAGTTCAAACCGGGCGTTTCCAGGCCGTGGCGTTCGGCGAACCGGGCCATGCAGTTGAGCCCATCCAGGGCCACCAGCGTGGCGAAGCATCCCTCCAGGGCCGGTGCGTCCTCGCGGAGCCATGCCGAGAGCTGCCGCAGGATGCGGATCTCTTCCGCCTTTTCCTCGGCGCTCACGTTCTCCAGTTCATTGACGAACGGGATGATCTCCAACGGTTCCATGAAAGCGGTCTCGCCCGAGGCCGAGACGTCGTGCACCACGCCGCGCACCATCCCCTTGGAGTCCATGCGTACCGGTATCACCCAGCGGCCCGAGCGCTGGGTAATGAAGTCGTCCTGGAGGAAAACCTCGATTGCGTTGTCCCGGACGATCTCCTCGATCTTCTTACGGATGCGGGCCGCCAGGGAGCGTTTGGCGCGGCGGATCTCCCTGAGTTGCACGGAGGCGCTGTCCATGATGCTGCCGTCGTGGTCGATGGACGCCGCCAATGGTTCGAGTATCTCGGGAAAGGGACGCAACGGGGGGCTGAGCGACGCCAAGCGGGGGGTATCGCTCCGCGGGGCCAGTTGGCGCGAAATCTCGCTGAACGCGCTCAACACGGGAATGAACCGCAACAAGTCCTGCGGCGCCAGGAAGGCGCCCGCCGGCCGAACGGCCTCCAACAGGGGGCGGATATCCTCGAAGGCCGCAAGCCGCAGGGCGATGCCCTGGCTGATCAGGCCGCGGACCTCGTCGATCCGGCCGGCGATAAGCCGGATCTGTTCCGGGTCGGCAAGCGGCGCGGTGGCCATGACCTGTTCGCGGGTCACGTCGCTGTGAGCCTGGACGGCGATCTCGGCCAGGATCTTGTCGAATTCCAGCCGCTTCAGGGTTTCCGGGGTGATCATGGTACAACCTTTGTGACGGTCCGTCTGCGGCGCCGGTCCTTCTGTTTACGTAACTTCTCGATCCGTTTCATCTCTGCCGTCTGCACGCCGGCCTGCGCCTCAAGCCGCTCCAGGAGTTCGCGCCGTGCCAGAAAACGGTTTACCGACTGGCTGCGCTCCCGCGAAGCGGTGACGACGATGCCGCTCGGTTTGTGGCGCAACTGGACGCAGGTCGAGGTCTTGTTGACATGCTGGCCGCCGTTGCCCGACGAACGGACGAAGGTCTCCTCCAGGTCATCCTCCTGCACCCCCAACTCGGCCATTTTACGGACGAGCCAACGGTTCTTGTCCTCGCTGACGGCAAAAGCAGTCATAACATCCCGTCACGCCAGCCGTAGGCTTTCACCTGGGCATCCAGTATGTATTCCTGGGAAAGGCCTATCTCTTCGAGCCAGCCCTCGTCAAACCTGGCGTCCAGGTTTTCCAACCGCTCCGAGAGTTGCAAAAGCTGGCCCAGCGCGCCGCTCCGGGTCGTCAGGGCCTCCTTGACGGCCTCGGGGAGACTGAGGTTGGCGAGAATCTCGTCCATGGAGACATCGTAGATACTCCCCAGAAGCGAGAGAATGCCGGTCAGGAAGGCCTGCTCGCCCGCATCCCCGTTGTCCTTCAAGCCGGGATGCCGATAGGCAAGCTGCTCCATGAACGCGGCCCGTACCGCAACAAATTCCACCAGCGGACTCTCCGGTCCCTTGTTGGTATCCGAAACGAACAGGGCCAGTTGCACCCAGCGTTTGATCTGCTGGCGCCCCAGGATGGCCACGGCGTGGCGGATGTTCTGGATCTTGCCGCGCAGTCCCAGAGAGACTGAATTGACCAGCAGGAGCAACTTGTAGGTCAGACCCGGACTTTCACGGAAGGCCCGCTCGATCATCACCAGCTCCGCGTCCTTCATCAGAAGGTCCATCAGTCTCAGAAGGGCCGCGCCGGACTCGTCGATGCGCCTCTTCTCCATGACCGACGGTTTGGCGAAGTAGAACCCCTGGAAGTACTCGAAACCCAAGTCGCGGCACAGGCGGTATTCCTCCTGCGTCTCGACCTTCTCGGCCAGCAGTTTGACGGGATAGGGGCGAAATTTCTCCACCATCCCGGCCAGGCGCGGGGACGGCGTCTGCAGGAGATCGACCTTGACGATGTCCACGATGCCGTACAACTCCTTATAGGACGGGTCGTATTCGTGATCGTCCAGGGCAAGCTGGAACCCTTCCTGTTTCAACACCCGGCAGCGCTCCACCAATTCGGGGGTGACCACAAGGGATTCCAGGAGTTCCAACACCACCCGCTCCCTGGGCAGGATTCCCAGGGAGTCGCTCAACAACATGTCCAACTCCATATTGATGAAGCCCTTCTGGCTCCCCAGAATCCTTTCCAGGCCGAAGCCGGACAGTGCATTGATGATCACGCTGGCGGTGGCCTGGGTGGCATCCGCAACCGTTGCGCAATTGCGTGGGCCGGCCGAGCGAAACAGCAGTTCGTACGCAACGACCTGCTCGTTCCGGTCAAGGATCGGTTGTCGGCCTATCAGATAGTTTGCATCCTGCATCTCTGGTCCCATCTGAAAAGAGTGGCTATGGTTTTGACATCGCTGATGCGGCCGTCGGCAGCCATGGCAAGCGCTTCGGAAAACGGCATGCGGACCACCTCGATATCCTCGTCATCCTCCGGTGCCGCCTCCCCCTGGGAAATGCCGGTGGCGGCATAGAGGTGAATAATCTCGTCGAACACGCCGGGCGACGAATGGATCATGCCGAGCGGAACCAACTGCTCCGCCTGCAGCCCCGTTTCCTCCCGCAGCTCCCGGCCGGCGCAGAGGTGGGGCGGCTCTCCGGGGCTGAGACGACCGGCCGGAACCTCCAGCAGAACAGCGTCAACCGCCGGGCGAAGCTGCCGGATCAGCGATACGCTGCCATCCTCGTGCACCGGCAGAACGCCGGCGCCGCCGGGGTGGCGGATGACCTGAAAGAGATGACTGCCGCGGGAGCCGATTTCCACCAGCATCTGCTCGATGTCGTATACCAGCCCGTTGAAGATGATTTCCCGATTGTACGCGTTCATGATTGAACTATAGCAGCAATCCCAGGCAATTCGCAACGCAGAACAACCTCTCCCGGCCATGGTTGCCGAATTATGCCGGACGTGGTATAAGCGGAAGGCTTTCAAGCCTATCTCTGCCGCATGGCGGCATTAAGGGACTCGAAACTTCCAAGTCCCTAAGGAAGCTGACGGATGAACGTATCGTTGCTGCGATGCAGTTGGGTAACATTTTCCTGCTGGGTGGTCGGTTCCTATGCCTCCGCCCTGAATAGCTTCAAAACCAAGGGGGTCGGACAGATACCGGACAGCGGGGGGGTTCTGCTGACCTCCAATCATATTTCCGCCTACGATACCATTTTCCTCCCCTGGGCCATTGTCCGGCACCACCCCCTGCAAATGGTGTGGGCCCCTGCCAAGGAAGAACTGTTCCAGAAACTTGTCCCGCGGCTTTTATACTCCTCGTGGGGAGCCTTTCCGGTCCGGCGCGGACGCGACGTCAAGGCCAACCGGGTCATCAACCAACTGCTTGCGGACCAGAAGGTCATGCTCTTCCCCGAAGGGACGCGTCATAAGGACGGACGTTTGGGGAAAGGCAACCGCGGCGTCGGCAAGATCATCTTCGACACCCGGCCCACGGTCATCCCGACGGCGCTGATCGGACTGAACCACTGGAAGTTCCCGGGGTTCGGCCAATCCGCCACCGCGGTCTTCGGCACCCCCCTCGATTTCAGCGACCTGTATTGCCTGGAAGACACACGGGAAACCCACCAACTCATCGTCGAGCGGGTCATGAACGCCATCGCCGACCTGTTGAAGGAAGAAGGTGCCTATGTCGGCGAGGCGTGAAACCGAAAAAGCCGTGCCGGGCCAGGTGGTGGAAATCTTCTGCGACGGGGCGTGCAGCGGCAACCCGGGTCCGGGCGGCTATGGCGCTATTCTGCGTTATCAGGGGCGCACAAAAGAGATCTCCGGCGGGGAGGCGGCCACGACCAACAACCGCATGGAGCTGACCGCCGCCATTGCGGCCTTGCGCCAACTGACGCGCCCCTGCCGGGTTATCGTTACGACCGACTCCCAGTACGTGGTAAAGGGCATGACCGAATGGATCGCGGGATGGCAGCGAAAGGGCTGGCAAAACAGCAAGAAGGAACCGGTCGTCAACCGCGACCTGTGGGAAACGCTTCTGGAGCTTGCGCGACAACACGCCATAGAATGGAGATGGGTCCGCGGCCATGACGGCCATTGCGAAAACGAGCGCTGCGACACGCTGGCGCGGGAGGCGATTGTCAACCTAACAGGCAGTTGAAAAACCCGGGTTGTTCAAAAATAGTCGGATCGTCGCACCCGCAGTATAATCGCCTCCGGCGATTATCGGTGACGAAGCGCGAGCTGCGTTCATCCCGCAGGGACAGAACCGGAACGGTTCTGCTAAATGCCCTGCGGAGGCGTAGCAGCGCTACGCCGCACGAAAGGGTTTTCGAGGACGAAGGCCTGATGGCTGTTTTTCAACAACCTCCTATTTGGCAGGGACCGCATCGACCAGGGTAAAACCGTAGCTCGGATGCATGAACGTGTTGGTGGGAAACCGCGCAAAGAGCCATCCCTTGAAGATGATGTTCCCTTTTTCGGTTATCTTGACTTTTGCGCCGGGATTCTTCAGTTCGTTCGAGGAAGTGGTCATGACGGAGCCCTCCATGATGAAGGCCGGAAGAAAGGCCTCGACTTCTATATTCATGGAGGATTCGGGGATGGAGACTGAGCTGCCGATGGGGATGGTATAGACGGTTTCCTTGATGTTCGCCTTGTCTATGACGGCGATCTTGACCGCCTTCCATGATTTTCTGACGGAATCGGGGACAACAACCGCCGCTTCCTTCTTGGTGATATGCGACCCGGCGGCGTCTATTTTCAGCGGGGGCTTCTGTTCACTCTGCTGGCACCCCGTCAGGAACCCCGGCAGGAAAAGCGCAACAATGAACGGCACCCTTGGCATGCGAGCGACTATAGTCAAAAAAATACCCACTATCACAACGCAAATGGCGGAGAGAGAGGGATTCGAACCCTCGATACCGGTTTCCCAGTATACTCGCTTAGCAGGCGAGCGCCTTCGACCTACTCGGCCATCTCTCCAGATATCGCCACCCCGATTCAGCGGGGTCTTTTAATTACCATGCAGGTTTGAAAAAATCAAGCCGAAAGAGAGCTACAGGGTGTCGCTTTTATTCCAGCGATCCTGAAGCTTTTTACGGTGGATGGCATTTTCCCCTTCCACCTCGCTGATGATCCGGTCCGCCTCTTCCGGGCTCAGCCCCACGCTCGGCCGCACCCCCATCCAGTGAGTCACTTCTTCAGTAGGGTTATCCAGTGGATAAGGGATCGGTGGACCAGGCTTGTATTTGTCATTGATGAACAGGGCAGCTTCATATTGTCCGTTCTGCATGACCAGATAGACATCGGCAAAGTAGCCGGGGGTCTGGAGACGCTTGACAAGGATCGATTTAACGATACTCATTCCCCTGGGTACATCGATCAACTCCGTTGACATTTCAAGCCTCCGCAATTGCTCATCCGAAAGCACACGGACATCCCATTCCATGGCTTTCCGGATTGATAGTGTTTCGCCATCATCTGCCTTTTTTCAAGTCAATAAGGATCAGTTTGGCCACAGCCTTGAGGGTCTCGAACACACCTTCGCCGGTTGTGGCGCATGCCTCAAACTCTGGGACGTTCGTCGGGTTAATATCGCGGCGCAACTCTTCAATACTCAGGATATTGCTCAGGTCACGCTTGTTGTACTGAACAACATAGGGGAGTTTATCAAGGTCATACCCCTGCTCCCCGAGGTTGGTCCGCAGGTTGTCCAGGGACTCGGTATTGGCATCCGAGCGCTCTTCCTGGGAGTCGGCCACAAAAACAACGCCGTCAACCCCCTTCAGGATCAGCTTTCGGGAAGCATCATAGAACACCTGGCCCGGAACGGTGTACAGATGAAAACGGGTTTTGAACCCCCGTATCTCACCCAGCGCCAACGGAAGAAAATCAAAAAAGAGCGTCCGCTCGGTTTCGGTTGCGAGGCTGATCATCTTGCCCTTGGCATCCGGAGCGGTTTTTTGATAAATATACTGAAGATTGGTGGTTTTCCCGCACAAACCCGGTCCGTAGTAGACAATCTTGCAGTTGATCTCGCGAGAGGCGTAGTTGATAAAAGACATTGTTAGCGGACCTCTTCGTTCTTAACTAAACAGGCTATCAATATCGTCATCAGTGATCTCGGCAAAGGGGAAATCAGACACCCCACGCCTTTCCTTTTCTTCCGCCTTCTTGAGCAATTTATCGAAGATTGCCGAAAGCTCATCCGAAGACTTCTTGACCCGCAGCCGCACCAGGCCGAGGGACGAGCGACTGTCGAACAGCACAACCAGAATGACCCTGCCGCCGACTATTGAGATGTGGAGATTGTCCTTCTCGCCCTCATGAAACAGGATCGAGAATTCCTTTTCGCCGATCAGCTTGGCAAGGCCGCCTGTTGCCGCTATATTGCCGGCGGTAAGCGAGGCCAGCGACGTGGTGTCAAAACGCTCGGTCTCACCGACACCGGAAATGAGCTGGCCGTTTTTGTCCACCAGAAAGATAACCTTGGCGTTCGCCTCTTTCAGAAGCCTGCCGATAACCTCGTTAATCTCCTGAAATTCTTCGTCGTACATGACCATCTGCGGGGTGGACATGTCTCGCTCCTTGCACGCTGCCCTGAAAATTTGCGGAGAATTACACGTATATATTCGATGCGATTTCTATAGCAGAATTGATGTGGCCTTTCAAGTTTATTAAAAACCGGAGGCCGCGCGGAGACAAGACCGCGGGCAAAATAGGTTTTCCACAATTATTCTTGAGTTTACACCGCTATTCGGGGTAAGGTTTTAAAAGGGCGTCACGAATCGACGCCCCTATTCTTTGAGACGGGAGCCTTATGAGCGAGGAATTCGTACCCAAATGGGTCGCCTGGGAAACCACCCAAAAGTGCAACTTGCGCTGCGTGCACTGCCGCTGTTCTTCGGATATGACCTCATCGGAAGGGGATTTCACGACGGACGAGGGGAAACGCCTGCTGTCTGAAATCGCCGCATTCTCCAAGCCGGTCGTAGTGCTTTCCGGCGGCGAACCGCTCTTGCGGCAGGACATCTTTGAACTGGCCGAGTTCGGCGCGTCCCTGGGCCTGCGCATGTGCATGGCCAGCAACGGCGCTCTGGTAACCGACGAGATTTGCCAGAAGATGAAAAAAGCCGACATCAAAATGGTGTCCCTTTCCCTGGACGGGTCATCGGCAGAGATCCATGACAATTTCCGCCAGTGCCCCGGCTCGTTTGAAGGCGTGGTGCGCGCGGCCGAGATCTTCCGCCGCAATGGCCAGAAATTCCTGATCAATTCTTCCTTCACCAAGCGAAACCAGCACGACATCGCCGCCACCTTCAAGCTTGCCAAATCGCTGGGAGCGACCGCCTGGTATATGTTCATGATTGTCCCCACCGGCCGTGGCGAAGCGATCATGAACGAATTGATCTCCAAGGAAGACTACGAGGAGATTCTCGACTGGCACTACCAGCAGGAGAAGGAGGAGGACGACATCCTCATGCGGCCCACCTGCGCCCCCCATTACTACCGGATCGTGCCCCAGAAGGCCAAGGCGGAGGGGCTCAAATTCGAACGCCGCTCCCTGACATTCTCAACCGGCGGCGGCAAGGGGTGCATAGCAGCCCAGACCATCTGCCTGATCGACTGTTTCGGCAACGTCAAACCCTGCTCCTACTTCCATCGCGTAGCCGGCAACGTCAAGCAGACACCGTTCCGTGAGATTTGGGAGAATTCCGAGATTTTCCGCGATCTCCGCAACTTCAAAGCGTACAAAGGCAAGTGCGGACAATGCGAATACATCAATGTCTGCGGCGGCTGCCGAGCCAGGGCGGATGCGGTCCATGGAGACTACATGGAGGAAGAGCCCTTCTGCAACTATGTCCCTATCCGGGTTCAGCAGGCTGAAAAAAAGTAATGTAACGGCAGCCCCGGCAGTTGAACAGTTTTTCGTTGACAGCTGAAACCAATTCAGGGTATATAAAAAATCCTTTTGCGCCCAGGTAGCTCAGTCGGTAGAGCAGAGGACTGAAAATCCTCGTGTCGGCGGTTCGATTCCGTCCCTGGGCACCACTAATCTTCAAATGGGGTGCACACCCCGTACATACGTTTTGCGCTTGTAGCTCAGCTGGATAGAGCAACGGACTACGAATCCGTAGGTCGGGAGTTCGAATCTCTCCAAGCGCGCCAAAAAACAAGGACTTAGCCAAACCAGGCTAGGTCCTTTTTGTTTTCCGGGACAATTATGGTGCATTTGCCTCTCTTGAAACGCTATTGAAAAATAATGGCTGATTCCCCCTCGGTGTAAACCTGTATGGATATCTTGTCCTGTTGCACGATCACGCCGTTAAACTTCAGGTCCTTGATGTCGCCCTTCAGAAACACGTGATCCACCAGGGGCACTCGGGCAAGCGACTGGCCGGCAAGGCGGCGGGATCGTTCCAATTGTTGGTTCAGGTTCATATTGAGTTTGTCCTGGATCATTCCCCTGATGGCTCCGTGCAGAAACCAGTCGGCCGACGTCAACAGCAGGCTTTTACTCTGCATGTCAAAGTCCACGTCCTCCACGGAAAAAACGCTGGTCTGCGGATTGAAGGCAGGTCTGGCGGTCAGGTAGAACACCCCGTCCAGGGAGCCCTGGGTCTCCAGCTTGATGACGATTCTGTCGCCATTGCCGTACAGGTCGAAGTCCCTGATAGTGATGCTTCTCCCGTCGGAGTCGAACGGCTTATTGAGGAGGAGCGACGCCGCGACGGCGCGCAGGTCCTTGTAAAAGAGATCGGCATTCAGGCTGATTCGGAATGTTTTATCGAAGGTGTTGACCAATTTGAGATTGGGCAGGGGCAGCAGCGGCTGGGGCGCCGGTTCGGGACCCACCACCAATTCGGCGCCCGTGCTGATGCCCACACTCAATCGCACCCTGTTATTCTGGGCGGACAGCGGGTAGAGCAAAACCTCGCGGGGAGTCAGCCTCAACCATGCATTGTAATTCCTGTCCAGCATGATCGGCCGCTGGGCCGTGCTCCATACCTTGGCAACCTGGGCCTTCAAAGGGATCAGGTCGTTGATCTTCTGCGCGAGCAGATCGGACAACAGTCTCTGCACCGGTTGGGTGATCCCCTCCACTATTTTGCGCGGTCTGATCGACAGCGGTCCGATCGCGACCTCCTCGGCGAGCAGATCGCTCAGCCCCTGGTAGTAGATTTCCGCATGAAGCCGCCAGTCGGGGGTGATACCGGCAGTGGCCTTGAATTTCAGTTTGAGGGAAATGGCTGAGGTCTCGAACATGCCGTAGCGCAGCGACAGGGAGATCGGCAGGGTAACATAGAGGTAGTTATCGGCGGCGCTGACGGAGATCGGTCCGTTGCGTACCACCTCTGCGGTCATCCCCCAGGTGTTGGCCGTGCCCTTGTACAAGTCCCTGCGGACCGCCTGGCTAAGGATATTGGCAAGTTCGCCCGTCGATGCTTCAATCGGGATGTTGAGCGTGGATGCTTCCTGTTTCAGGACGGGACGAAAGGCTTCATCCCTTGGCCTCTCTGCCGTGAGCGTTTTGACGCCGGCACAGGAACAAAGCGTTACGGAAAGCAGCAGAAGCACAACCAGTGATAACGCCTGTTTTCTCACTATCATATATGACCTTTCACTCCAGCCCGGTACCTCTTCGACTCCGCCGGGACCGGAAATGGTTGGCAGAATGTGGCGGGCAGATCTTTTTGCGGGGAGAACGCACCAGCTGTTGTCACCCCAGCCGCAATGGCACATGGATCATAGAGACGATCCCCATTACTTGCCACCCTTTTTGTGTTTCCTTCCTGCCGGGGAACAGCGCTTGGTCTGCGGAATTGCCTGGGGTGACATTGATGCACTAACCTTAACATCTCAGCGGTTGAATTTATGATATCATTTTTTATTTGTAGTTAAATTATTTGCATCACAAATTACATTTGTCAATACTTTTCAGGGAAAAACAAGAGAGTGGCACCGGGACAATTTCGGGGGTCATCCATACCATGAAGCGGACTATCAAGGCGATAAATGAGTCTGCAATGAGTGCGGAAAAGGAAACCGGGCCGGCAGGGCTTTAACTACGGGCGATCAAGCCGGTCGCCGACAAGGCTCTCCACCCACGCCAACCGCACCGCACCGTCCGGGCATGCTCGTTTTTCCACAGCAGGCGTTTTAACTTTTTATACTCGTGTGAGTATGGTACTACATATGGGGGATTGCAGGCGCGTTGCGCAAGCGTTTTGCGGCACCCCCAGGGTTGCCTGCAATCCTTGCCTTTTGACATCATGTGGAATTGAAAGGTGAAAGAGTGTCATGCTGAAGCGATATCCTTTAGTAGTTGTTACGGCGGCCTTTCTTGGCTGCCTGTTTTCCGCCTCCGCAGCTTTTTCCGCAACAACGGCATCATCAGAGTTTTCCTCCGTGTCCATCGACCAGTCCGGACTAACGTCTTTCCTGGCCACCCTCAGCCCCGACGAGGCGGAGGAACAGCTCCGGGATTGGGCCGCCTACGGACTGCTGAAGAGCCTTTCCCTGACGTCTCAGGAAAATACTCCCCTACGCGATCCGCACAATGAAAACCATCCCGGGGAAGTATCTCCGGGAAGGGTCTTTGCCATCTCAACCAAGGAATGGGGAGTCCTGGTCTCCCGTGATCTTCTCGCAAACAAACCGCTGCTTGGCGGCCTCATCGACAGGAAGTACGCGAAGACCAACGCGCTCCCGGAGAAAATCACCTTCTTCACTTTTTCCCTGGGCGCTTCTGACTCAATCACCCGCATCACCCGGGAAGGATCGATCCCTGCCAGGGACATCTTCACGCCCGCCTATGGATACCATGAAGCGACCATTACGGGCCTGGCTGATTTCACCTCCTTTATCAGCGGGATAGACGATATTTGCTCGGTCAGGCTGCAACAGGACGCTCTTGTGCTCGGGGGACGCAAGTATCGGAAGGATTCCGGGCGCTCATTGACCATCGAGAATATCGCGGCCCTGTACCGGGCATACGCCCTGCGCGATAATGGTCAGCACCAGGAGGACTACGAATCGTTTGTCCAAAAAGAGCTTGATGCCAGGCTTCGTCTCAGCAGGCAGTTGCAACAAGGGCTCAAATCCGGTGAAATCGACAAGGCGCAGATTCTTGAGGACATTCGCAAGAAGAACCCGTACAAGATTTGGAAAAGCCGGAATACGTACGTAGGCTTCTCCCTGGAACCCGAGACTGACTACACCGGACTTGCTGACGACCTGGACCGATTCAGCATAGAGCTGCTTGGGCCCTCGCCGGTTAATCACGTTACCCCCACCGACAGGAGAACAGCGCTGCGAGCCGAATTTGCAGCCGCTGCCGACCGGTTGAGGACTCACTGGGACATGGAGCCTTTTCTTGCGTTGCGGTTGCGCTTCAAAACAATGGGAAGCGCTACGGGAATGCGGTTGAATTACTACCTTGAGAACATGGCGGCGTTGCGTTCCTTTCAGGTTGCCCAATACTACGGCAAGCTGCAGGGGACCAGCGTGGGCATGATATTGTTCTATACCGACCTGCTCGCCAAACTCTGGGCTCTCGATTACAACGGCAACGCTCCGAAAGGGGTAATCAAAGGGTTCCGGACCCCACTGGAGATCAGCGTCCCCGCACGCTACTGGAACGACTTCCAAAGATTCTCCTACACACGACTGTGGTTCGGGCTGCAGAAGGAGGCATTCGACATCTACGGCGACAAGCTCCTGTTGCAGCCCATCGCCACCCGCATTTATGCCGCATCGACGGATGCCTTTACTCCTGGAGAAGAGAGTCCGCCCAATTACCAGAGCAAGGAATTCCTGGGGTGGCTGGACAGACATTTTGAGGCCGTTGCCGAGTATGAACCGTATTATCACAAGTTGAATCAACTCCAGAAATGGAGTTGCATCTTTATGGTCCTGAAGGAAAAAAATATCCATAGCCTTGACTTCCTCCAGACGGTCGCCGTGACACAGCACCTGGATTTTGCTACCTGGCGCAAGAATGACCCGAGAGTGAACGGGAGGGCAAATATCGCGTTTTTGGACAGACAAAAATACGGTTCTTCAACCGAATGCATTCCAACACTGCGCTCAAGACTTTTCCGGGTACAGAATGATGAGATCGTTCTGAGCGGCGGTGTCTCCCTTGCCTCGCCCGAGGTCGTCCTGCCCAAGCTTTCCGAACATGAGGAGGTTGCGGACCCGGAACAACAAACGGCGCCGGAATCTCCGAAAGCAGTGCCTCTGCCTGGCGGGACGGGGAAAGACGGCGTGACCTCTCGCCCTGGTGCCTCACCATCAGCAACGACGGTGAACAGCCAGACACAAACAGCTGCAGGACAGAAACCGGCAGCGCAAAAACCGCTTACCATCATCCTGACGCTTCCCAAGCAGCCGGCGACCTCCGATCCGTGACCGCCCGAGGGCCTCTGGCACGGGAGCCCTCAAAGACAAAAGCCGAATTTCTTTGTAACGCCAACAAACAAAAGGGTTCACAGAATTATCTGTGAGCCTTTTGTATTTTTGCAACATCCCGTGTCCCTCCCCGGATGTATCCCTCTTTTGATAGCGCACTTACTCATCGGAAATGATGTTTTAAGACATCCTCTGAATACAAACCATGAGCATTCCCTCCCAAGGAAGGGGCCTGGCGTTCGAATCGCCCTGGGGAATACAGACGTGATTGCATCCGATAACCTTCATTGGTTATCGGATTTTTTGGGGTCATCTTGTAACCATCCTGAAGGAACATACGTCCTACTAAAATACGTGCAGAGTCAAGACCGGTTGCCAACCTTTGAGACAACGCGGCAACCGGCCTGCCGACCAGCCCCCTATCAGCGTCGAAGCGGGCTCACCTGCGCCCTCGCGCAATCCATTGAGATTTTTTCAAAGGCGGGTCAAACCTCGAAGCTGACATGGGCTGCTTCGATTCCCAAATCCATGACAACGTATCTGGGCGGTCGGATAGCGTCTTCTGCGCCGCAACCGCCTCCCAAGCGCTGGTGATCTTATCGCTCCTCGCTTCAATCTAACGGCTGAGGTTCCCCTTAAAGCCATTGTTCGTGGTTTCGGTTGGGCGGCGATCCCCATTACTTGCCGCAACCGGCGAACGGGAGAAGCTGAACTCAAAAGCAAGGGGATGTGGAGTCGATACCTGTTTGTAGGTACATCCGGCTGGAGAAATATCCGGGCTGTGAAGATTACACGATACGTGAGGGTGGTGCCTGATGGGCTTTGAATTTGAATGGCGTAACAACAGGATAGTATTGCTCCTTCTCATGTGTTTCCCCCCGCTGCTCTATTACCTGCTGATATTCAATTATTCGGTAAATGTCCCATACCAAGATGATTATGCAATGCTTGGATTTGTTGAGGAATTTTCAAAAGATGGTTCTCTATTGAGCAAGATTCATCTCATTATAGAACCATTTGGTGAACACCGTCTTGCAATTACCAGAATATTCATACTCATAATTATAAAAATAGTTGGATATCTTGATTTCAGATGGTTGAATATGCTCGGCAACCTTGCATTACTGCCATCACTTGTTTTGATAGGCAAGATGATCGGTCTGAAAAACGATATGCGAAAATGGGCATTGTTGTTCTTAATAGTACTGCAACCGCATTTCTTCAAACTGATGTATTATCCTATGGCCGCTGTTCAAGCATTCTGGGGTATTTTGTTTTCGATGCTGTATCTGTTCTTTGTCCTGAACAAAAAATATTGGTGGATTTCTCTTCTCTTCTATACTCTTGCAGTGCTGACGAGTGGCAGCGGCATGTTCATCCCTGTGGTGGGTATTGTTCTGCTCATGATCAGAAGTGAATACCGTAAAGCCACGACCCACGCGCTCTTTGCTCTGGCAACAATCTGGTCATATAACCCCGCCTCCAATAATATCGATTATTTGGCCTCACACGGTAATAGGGTTCTTGACTATTATCTCTATCTGCTTGGGAGTTCATCGGTATACCCACACTTTGGCGTTCCGCTTCTTTCAATTGGAGTGGGTGTGGCATTCTTCGCGTATGCCCTGTTTTTTGTGCTCGAAACATTTTGCCGCAAAACCGGTGAGGTCAGGGATGAAACCCTCTTGATGCTGGGATGCATGCTTTATCTTCTCTTGATAACAGGTCTTATCGCCGTGGGACGGGTATCTGACGGAGACCTGTTCATCAGCTCACTGGACGGGCGTTATCGAATTTACTCACTGATATTTTTGGCCCTGTGCTGCCTTCATTTGTGGGATCATGTCAGCCAACTGAAACCAAAATTTCTTAACACGCCACTCATAATTCTTTTGTTGGCGCTTTGCGGTAATCTCTATGTGTATGCCACCATAGTACCTGTCCTCACCTTACAGAGCGAAGAGTCTGAGAATGAAATGAAATCCTGGATGAAAACCGGTGATATCGGTGCGCTATCCATCGGCGCAATTCCACCGAATGAAGCAGATACTGATTTGATTGAAGCGGTAAACTCCGGAATTTTCCGTCCATCGTTTCATTGGAGCACCAACTCTCGATAGTCTTTCACGCTGCCAGCCTGAAGCCGGAAAACCACCACAACAAATACTCTGCATTATTTTTGTACAGCCTGCATCGATATAAAGCATAAAATATAACGATATCTGTCTACAACTGAACAAGTTATGTGCAGTTACAGCATGTTATGAGATTACCACTTTTGGCATGCAATATGTATTTTAGTGAAACAGCGCTTCTTGAAAGCCCCAGAGCTGAATGACTCGTCTGGTTGCGCTCATCGCTATATAATTACAGTACGTACGCTCGGATAACATATCCGGAAAGGGCTGAATTCTTCACAATGGCGTGGTTAACCCATACGCATTGATCTCAGGCATATGAGATTGATCAGCACCACAGGCCGTTTCCATTGAGGGGGCGCCGCATGGAACTGGAACAGGCAAAAATGGTTTGGAAAACCGAAGTTACGCTGATGGGTATGGTGTTCGGCGTTGAGGTGTTCACGCGGGCGAACGGAAAATGCTTTGCACTCACCCGTTACAGCCCGGAGGATATTTTTGTCACTGATGGTCAGAATGAGGAAGATGCACTTATTCAGCATAGCGTAGCGCTCCCCTTGGCCGTCAGTTGCAGAACAAGAAGGGATATGGCTGCGGGCCGCGAAGTACAAATTTAAACTTCCGCCCAGAGGCAGTCCAGGCTCGCGACCAGGACGGTTGCCGATGCAAAAAACGACGCTGGCGTCGCCGACGCCGCATAACGATGTGCGGCATTCGCTTGTCGGTACGGAAACATACCGTGCGGACCACCACCATTTAATCAAACAAAGGAGCAAGTGCATGAGACAGGTAGCCATTTACGGCAAAGGCGGTATCGGAAAATCAACCACAACACAAAACACGGTAGCCGGCCTGGCGACCCTCGGCAAGAAGGTCATGATCGTCGGTTGCGACCCCAAGGCCGATTCCACCCGCCTCATCCTGCACGCCAAGGCGCAGAATACGGTTATGGACCTGGTACGCGAAAAGGGCACGGTTGAGGACCTGGAACTTGATGAGGTCATGAAGGTCGGTTTCGGCGACGTGAAATGCGTCGAATCCGGCGGCCCCGAGCCGGGCGTCGGCTGTGCCGGCCGCGGCGTCATCACCGCCATCAACTTCCTGGAGGCGGAAGGCGCCTATACCCCTGACCTGGATTTCGTTTTCTACGACGTTCTCGGCGACGTTGTCTGCGGCGGGTTCGCCATGCCGATCCGCGAGAACAAGGCTGAAGAGATCTACATCGTCTGCTCCGGCGAGATGATGGCCATGTATGCCGCCAACAATATTGCCAAAGGTATCCTCAAGTACGCCGCCACCGGCAAGGTCCGCCTGGGCGGCCTGATCTGCAACTCCCGCAAGACCGACCGCGAGGACGAGTTGATTGAGGCGTTGGCCAAGAAACTGGGCACCCAGATGATCCACTTCGTACCCCGCGACAACCAGGTTCAGCGCGCCGAACTGCGCCGCATGACCGTCATCGAGTACTCGCCGGATCATCCCCAGGCCAATGAGTACCGGACCCTGGCCCAAAAGATCCTGGACAACAAGATGCTGGTCATCCCGACCCCGCTGGAAATGGAGGAGTTGGAGGACCTGCTGATGGAGTTCGGCATCATGGAAGCGGAAGACGAGGCCATTGTGGGCGTTGCCGAGGCGGCATAAACGAACCGAGGCGCGAAACAGCGGTCCGCAAACGCCACCAAGTGGCACAAGAAAATCATCGGGAGGATATCGGCATGTGTATGGGAAAAAACCGTGGGGAGAAAACCACGTCGGGGTGTCGTGGCACGTGTTCCGGCTCCGGCCAGGCGAAACTTTCGGACTCCGAACTTCAAAAACAGCAACAGCAATGCCACGGTTCACAGGATATTCCGTCGGACGGCGGCGCAGTCAAGACCTCCGAGGGATAGCAGAAGGACCGCAATCCGGGACAGCTTTGCCCTGCGAACGACACAGGCTCGCCCGTGAGCTTCCTCCAGGTGGCGGGGAGTAATCCCTCCGCCACCTGGAGACGTGTTCAGGGAGTTTTCCAGCCAGCGGTATTGCTAATGCCGCCCCCCTCATCGACTAACCACAGCAGGGGGCCAGGGCCAGGGGGACCGACTGGAAGCGGCAGTTGACCAGGAGCTAGCGGCACGAAGACTTTTCCGGATGTTCCGCGGCATAGGCGGCCATAAACACGGCAATGGCGCGAGCCGTACCCCCTTTGATATCTGATTCGCTGATTCCTCCCGGCAACTGAAACAAAAAACGGTCAACCAATTCCGATTCCAGCAGGCTGACCAGGTGGCGCGTGGCGATATCCGGGTCAGCCTTCCGCAGTTTGCCGCCCGCCATCAACTCCTCAAGAAACCGTGCGATCAGCTTCTGACTGCGCAATACTCCGCGTTGATAGATCAGGCGGCCAATTTCGGAGTGCCGGGACTGGGCTATGGCCATGTGCCGATTTGCCTGTACCTCTGGGGAATACAAAAAGGTAAGGAATTTTTCGCCAAAGTTACAAAGTGACGTACCTATATCCTCCGTGCTGGAGTCAAAAGATTGGTGGACCGCTTCGAACTCCGCCTCCGTCGACTGCAGAATAACTTCCGAGAACAACTCGTCTTTTGACGAAAAATAGTTATAAATCGTTGCTTTAGACCCACCAACGCGGGCACATATTTCCGACATCGATGCCCGCTCAAAACCCTCAGCGCGGAAAACCTGGGCCGCCACGTCGATAATTGCTTGCCGCCGTGCCTCTGTTTTAGATTTCATCCGCCCCATCCTCCCCAAAACCAAGATCCGTTTTTCACGTTGCATTCTACATGGGCTTGTTGTACCTTGTCCATAGAAAACCGTACAGTACAGTACTGTTTTGAAGGCGTGCGGCCAGACGACGGAACGACAAAGAGATCGCTTACTCATGGCGCGTAAGAAGGAACCGGAGAAACAACCCAATCACGAACGCTGGCTTGTCTCGTATGGCGACCTGTTGACATTGCTGCTTGCCGTATTCGTCGTCATGTATGCCATGTCCCAATCGGACAAGAAAAAGGCTGAAGAGGTCATGCAGTCGATGCAGGCCGCGTTCGGCATGGCACAGGCCGGGGCTCCCGCGCCCAAAATCAATGTTATCGCCTCAAACGCAATCAATCCCATACCGGACATAAAACCAGGCATGGCCCCGCCGATCGACAAGAGGCAAAACAGCGCCAACCGCCCCCGGACACTGGCAAGCGATTCTGATTTCAGACACATCAAATCGGCCATAGAGGCATACCTCACCAAGGAGGGGTTCAGGGAGAGGGTCAATGTCACCATTACCAAAAGAGGGCTGGTGGTAAGTCTCAAGGAAGCCGGTTTTTTTGATTCGGGGAGTGCGGTGGTGAAGCCGCAATCCCTCACCGCCATTGCGGCAATAGCGGAAACCCTGAATAACTACTCAAACGAAATACGTGTCGAAGGGCACACCGACAACGTACCGATAAAGACCCCGCAGTTCCGTTCGAACTGGGAATTATCGACAACCCGCTCAAACAACATAATGCATGTGCTTTCGGAAAGTTACGGGCTTGTTTCCGAAAGATTCTCCACCGTCGGCTACGGAGAATATCGCCCTGTTGACACCAATGACTCACCGGAAGGCCGCGCTAAAAACAGACGGGTCGATATTGTGCTTTTGAATGCAGAAAGCAGAAAATGGGAAGCGCAACCAGCGGAGAGCACCCTCAACTTGAAAGAGTAATGTGCGTAACTTCGCAGCGGTTCCCGCCTTTACCTATCGGCTGGCCGTCTTCGTGCAACGCCCCCATCCAGGCCCCCCTCCATAACCATCTGAAATCAAACCTGCTTTCAAACATCCTCCCCCAGAACCGATCCTGTTCCCGAAAAAAACGCCGCCGGAACGCTGCCGGTCATGGAACTATCTCTGCCGCCGGTAGCGGCGGATCAGGGCGTTGGTGGAGCTGTCATGGCCGAGGCGCGGTTCGGCGGAGCCAAGCTCGGGGATGATCCTCTGGGCCAGGGATTTTCCCAACTCGACCCCCCACTGATCAAAGGAATCGATCTGCCAGATGACTCCCTGGGTGAAGACGCTGTGCTCATAGAGGGCCACCAGCGAGCCGAGGATGCCCGGCGTAAGCTTCTCGGCCAAAATGGTGGAGGATGGGCGGTTCCCGTCAAAGGTGCGGTGCGGTATGAGCCACTCCGGCGTCCCCTCCGCCCGGAGCTGGTCCGCCCCCTTGCCGAATGCCAACGCCTCGCCCTGGGCAAAGACGTTGGACATCAGGAGGTCGTGGTGGCTGCCCAGGGGGTTCAGGGAGCGACAAAACCCGATGAAGTCACAGGGGACAAGACGGGTTCCCTGGTGGATCAATTGATAGAATGAGTGCTGCCCGTTGGTCCCCGGCTCGCCCCAGAAGACGGGGCTCGTGTCATAATCCACCGGCAGGCCGGCCAGGGTGACCCCCTTGCCGTTGCTCTCCATGGTCAACTGCTGGAGGTAGGCGGGGAAACGCTTCAGGTATTGGTCATAGGGAAGGACCGCCACGGTCTGGGCCCCGAAGAAGTCGGCGTACCACACCGTCAAAAGCCCCATGAGCACGGGCAGGTTCCGTTCGAAGGGGGCGGTGCGGAAGTGTTCGTCCATGGCGTGGAATCCTGCCAGAAGCGCCCGGAAGCTGTCCGAGCCCACGGCGAGCATGGTGGAGAGCCCGATGGCGGAATCCATGGAGTAGCGGCCGCCGACCCAGTCCCAGAAACCGAACATGTTGACCGGGTCGATGCCGAACGCGCTTACCTCTGCCCTGTTGGTGGACACCGCCACGAAGTGCCGGGAAACGGCGGCCTCGTCCCCCAGCCCCTGTACCAGCCACGAACGGGCGGTTCGGGCATTGGTCATGGTTTCCAGGGTGGTGAAGGTCTTGGAGGATACGACGAAGAGGGTTTCGGCCGGGTCCAGGTCCCGGGTCGCCTCGGCAAAATCGGTACCGTCCACGTTGGAGACGAAGCGGAACGTCATTTCCCGCAGGCTGTAGTGACGCAGCGCCTCGTAGGCCATCACCGGCCCCAGGTCGGAACCGCCGATGCCGATGTTGACGACGTTTTTGATCCGTCGGCCAGTATGGCCGGTCCAGGCGCCGTCCCGGACCCGGTCGGCAAATACGGCCATCCGGTCGAGCACCTCGTGGACTCCCGGCACCACGTTCCCGCCGTCCACCATCACGGTCGCATCCCGCGGGGCCCGTAGAGCCGTGTGGAGGACGGCCCGGTTTTCCGTCACGTTGATGCGCTCGCCGGCAAACATGGCGTCGATCCGCGACCGCAGCCCGGACTCATCGGCCAGCCTCACCAGGAGCCGGAGCGTCTCGTCGGTGATCCGGTGCTTCGAGAAGTCCAGGTACAACCCCACCGCCTCCAGGGTCAGCCGTTCCCCCCGGAGCGGGTCGGCGGCGAAGAGCTGCCTGAGATGAACATCCCCCATGGTTGCGTGATGGGCCTGCAGCGCCTGCCATGCAGGCAAGCGGGTAAGGGTGGTGCCGGGCGCCGATTCAGTCATCGTTGTGCCTCCCCTGGTATGATGGCTCCCGCATGAACGGCAGCAACAACCATGCGTTCGCCTTGGTCGATCAGGCTTACCGATTTTAAGCGTTCATTCCGCTTATTGAAACAAAAAACCGCCCCAAAAGGCGGTCTTTGCCAATGAAAGGGGATGATTTTCCCCCTTTGTTTCCCTTATCCCACAGGATCGCGATGCGGATGCCGCCCTCAAGGCATCGTTGTCGGCAGGGGCGGCCCCGGATCGGCTCCGAAGACGAAACGCCACTGGCTGTATTTTGTCCTGCCGGCAAAGGTATCCAGGCCGGAGTATTCCGAGAAGGACACCTTGAGCGGGACATCATCGCTGGTGCTGGCCACCCCGATGATCCCTTTCACTCCCGTCGTATCCTTGATGAGGGTCCAGGCCTTGCCGGTCATGGGGTCCTTTTCTTCACCTTTTGGATCACGCTGCCGCAAATACTTCTTCGTCTGGAGTTCGCGGTCGTCCAGATAAAGGTCCTCCAGCTTGTTCAGGGGGGTAGCAACCTTCCGGGCATTCCAGGAGGCAATCGCCTGCCTGATTTCAAGACCGCGGAAAAGCAGCTCCTGTTCGCGTTCACGCTGCATGATCGTTTTCCACGGCTGGGCGGCGAGGCCAAGCATAATCCCCATGATGACCACGATCATCAGTGCAGCCAAAAAGGTAAAGCCATTTTGATTGAGTCTCTTTTTCATCGGAAAAGAGTACCACAAACCCCGATTCCTTTGCAAAACGTTAACTGCGCCCAGTGCGTGAGCGGCCTTCTTGCAAAGCTGCGGTGATTTTACGGGCCGGAAGTAGCAGTGAAGCCGATCTGTGCAGCGGACGCGATTATTTAAACTATCTGATTGACATGTTAATTTGTATTCAAATATAATTAACACAAATGATGTGCCTTATAATTATTCACCATTTCAAAAGGAGAAAAAAAATGAAACCGGTTGTAGGAACGTCAATGGTTGTCTGCGGTGTGGCCCTGTTTGTGCTCGGGGGCTGTGCAAACAAGGAGGTTGTGAAGAGCGAGGAACCTATCGCGGTAAAGAGCGAAGCAGCCAAACCAGCGGTACCGGCAAAGACGGGCACCTCCGCAGCCGTCCGGAACCAGGCCGCCCCGAAGGAGGCCGGACAGGCCAAACAGGCGGCAAGCCAGCCGGCGCAGCTAACAGCGCAACAGACCAGCTTCGAGGCAATCTACTTCAACTTCGACCAGTCTGACCTCAGCCAGGCGGCTCGCGACATCCTGAGCAAAAATGCTGCCGTCATGCTGAAGACCCGGCCCGATGCGAAGGTCAGGATCGAGGGCAATTGCGACGACCGCGGCTCTGCGGAATACAACCTGGCCCTGGGTGAGCGTCGCGCCGATGCCGCCCGGAAATACCTCGTGAACATGGGAGTGGCGGCGGAGCGCCTCTCGGTAGTGAGCTACGGCAAGGAGCACCCGGCGGTCCAGGGAGATAACGAAAAGGCATGGACCAAGAACCGCCGCGACGACTTTGTCATTGCAACACCCTGATAGCCCCCCACTCTCCCTGAGGTTGAGATTTTTCATCGGCGCACCGCATGGTGCGCCGATTCGTTCATCCCCCCTGCTCCACATTCACGCCGATACGAATACCCGGCCATCGTCAGAAAAACCGGAATAGCTTGACAATCATCCTGGAATCGCGAAAATAATCTCTTGCAAACCTGCGTCGGGATGGGATCGTAGCCGGCAGTCCCCGGTCCCGTTGCGCCTCGCACCACCTCTTGAAACAGAAACGACCACCTATGCCCGTTTTGCTTTTGCTGCCCCTCCTGTTTCTTACCGGCCTCGCGGCCGGCCTGGTTGACTCCATTGCCGGCGGCGGGGGGCTGATTACGGTCCCGGTCCTGTTGGGTGTGGGCCTGCCGCCCCAAATCGCTCTGGGCACCAACAAGCTCCAGGCAAGCTTCGGCTCGGGCAGTGCCATGCGGGCCTTTGTCCGTTCCGGGACCGTGCGGCTGAACGACTGCCGGACCGGGATTGCCTATACTGCCCTTGGCGCCGCCCTGGGCACCATTACCGTGCAGATGCTCGATCCCGCACTCCTGCGCCACATCATCCCCTGGCTGCTGGTCGCCATTGTGCTCTACACCTTGCTGACCCCCCGGCTGGGCTACGAAGACATCCGTCCCCGCCTGAAATCAGGCCCGTTCTTTTGTGCGGCAGGCCTTGTTCTCGGTTTTTACGACGGCTTCCTGGGACCGGGTACCGGGTCGTTCTGGGTGATGGCGCTCATGCTCGGCCTGGGATTCAACATGACCAGGGCGACCGGCTACACCAAGGTGATGAACTTCACCAGCAACGTGGCTTCGCTGGCCCTGTTCATCTGCGGCGGTTCCGTACTCTGGAGGGAGGGGTTGGTCATGGGGAGCGGCCAGTTTGTCGGTGCCCGCATCGGCGCCCACATGGTCGTCACCAAGGGGACGCGTTTCATCAGGCCGGTCTTCGTCACCATGGTGCTGGCCATCACGGCCAAGCTCATCTGGCAGAATTTCCATTGAGACCATGAGCCGACCGTCCCGTATTTCCATACTCATGCCGGTGCGCAACGAGGCCCGATACCTGCCGGAGGCCCTGGACTCACTCTTCCGGCAGACCCTGGCCGATTGGGAACTTGTCGTCGTGGACGACGGTTCGACCGACGCAACCCCCGCAATCCTGGCCGCGGCTGCTCTTCGCGACCAGCGCATACGCCCCCTGCGCTGTGAGGGTGGCGGCCTGGTTGCGGCGCTCAACGAGGGGCTGGCCGTCTGCCGCGCCCCCCTGATAGCCCGCATGGACGGGGACGACATATGCCACCCCCGCCGCCTGGAGGCACAGGCGACCCTGCTGGACGCCGAACCGGGGATAGGACTTGCGGCCTGCGCCTTTCGTCATTTTCCCCGCACGACCCTGAAACAGGGCATGCTGGCGTACGAGGCCTGGCAGAACGGACTCCATGACCATGAGGTCATCATGCGCGACCTGTTCGTGGAATCCCCCTTTGTGCACCCCAGCGTCGTGATGCGTCGCGAACTCGTGACCGGCCTGGGTGGCTATCGCGACTGCAGATGGCCCGAAGACTACGACCTCTGGCTGCGCATGGCGGCCGGCGGCGTCCGTTTTGCGCGTCTGGCGCAGACACTGTTCTTCTGGCGCGACCATCCCGAACGGGCGACGCGCACCATGGACGAGTATGCGGCCACGGCCTTCCGCGCCTGCAAGCTGCATCACCTTCTGTCCGGTTTTCTGGCCGGCCGGCGCACCGTGATCATGGCCGGGGCCGGCCTGGAAGGGCGGGCCTGGCAGCGCCTGCTGGCGGCGAAAGGCGTCGTGGTATCCTGCTGGCTGGATGTGGACCCGCGCAAGATCGGCCGCCACCTGCACGGTGCGCCGGTCATCCATCCCCACCAGTTGCACCTGGCCGGGGAAAAGATGCTGGTTGCCATCGGCGTGCGCGGCGCCCGGGAGGAATTCAGGCGTTTGGTCCAACCCGCAGGTCTGCGGGAAGGTCTCGACTTTCTCTGCGTAGCCTGATACAACTACAGTATCCGACATATGAAGCAGGCACATTTGACAGCTTATTGAAAAACCACGGTTGTTCAAAAATAGTCAGATCGTCGCACCCGCAGAAAGCCCCGCGGAGGCGTAGCAGCGCTACGCCGCACAAAAGGGCTTTCGAGGATGGCGGCGTATAATTATGCGTGAGCATAATTATCGGTGACGGCAGTCATCCCGTTGAGCGGGACGCCGATAGGCGCTAAGATGGCTGTTTTTCAACAACCTCACGCATTGTGCTGGGGAAAGGGCATCCAATGGTACTGAACAAAGAGGAACTGGCGCTTTCCATCGACGAGGCGGAGTGGGACTGGCTGCGCGCCCACCTGGAGCGGGATGGCATCATCCTGGTCAACGACAGCATCGATCTGGCCGATGCCGCCCTGCGGGTGGCCGGTGACGATACGGATATCATCGCCGGTTGGATCAGCGCCGGCATGATCGGCAAGCCGACCGAGTCCCAGATCCACGCCTGGGATGACAATCGACACAAGAAGTTTGCCATGCTGATCGTCAGCCCCTACGTGCTTATCCAGGAAAAGGTGCCAACCTTTCACTGATCGCATCCACGATATAGACAGACGGCAAAAGGGCGGCCCCGTAACGGGCCGCCCTTTTGCCGTTCCTGATGATTGCCTGCGGTCAGATCAGCTTTATCGCCTCTTCGGCGAACTGAAGGATGACCGACGGCACGATGCCGGGAATCAGCGAACCGGCCACGGAGATGAGCAGCGAAAGGGCGATGGGAGCGCTGACCTTGGTCCACTCGAAATCCTCGGTCGGCTCTTTCATGTACATGTAGACCATCACGCGCAGGTAGTAGTACACCGAGGCGGCACTGTTGAGCACACCGATAATGGCCAGCCCGACATACCCCTTCTGAATGGCGCCGGAGAACAGGTAGAACTTCCCGATGAAACCAGCCGTGGGGGGCATGCCGGCCAGCGAGAACAGGAATATGGACATGGCCACCGCCAGAACGGGGTGCTTGAAGCCGAGGCCGGCAAAGTCCATGACGGTCCCGTTGGATTCGCCCTTTTTGCCGATCAGGATGATCACGGCAAAGGCGCCGATGTTCATGAAGGCATAGGAGAGCATGTAGAACAGGATGCCGGCGGTGCCGGTGCCGTTGCCGGCGGCGAAACCGACCAGGGCGTAGCCGGCATGGGCAATGGACGAGTAGGCCAGCATGCGCTTGATGTTATCCTGGCGTAACGCAGTGATGTTGCCAACCGTCATGGTCAATACGGCCAATACCCACAGGACCTGGCTCCACTCCACCTGCAGAGTGGGCAGGGCCACCAGGAAGATCCGCAGGGCGGCGGCGAAACCGGCAGCCTTGGGGCCGGCGGACATGAAGGCGGTCATGGGAGTCGGAGCACCCTCGTAGACGTCGGGGGTCCACATGTGGAACGGCGCGGCCGCCACCTTGAAGGCAAAGCCGGTCAACATCAGGAACATTCCGGCCACCAGCATGATATTGGCGGAGGGCACGGTCATCTGCCCCACGATTGCGGCCATCTTGGCAATGCGGGTGGTGCCGGTGGCGCCGTAGGTCAGGGCCATGCCGTAGAGCAGGAACCCGGTGGAGAAGGCTCCCAGCAGGAAGTATTTGAGGCCGGCCTCGTTCGACTTGAGGTTGGCCCGGTTGAATCCCGCCAGAACATACAGGGACACCGACATGACCTCCAGGCCCAGGAAGATGGTCATCAGGTCGGTCCCTGCCGCCATGAGCATCATCCCCACCACGGTGAACAGGATCAATGCGTAAAGCTCGCCGTGGTTGCACCCCTCCCGCTCCATGTACTGGTCCGAGATCAGGATCGCCAGGCCGGCCGAAACCAGGAAGATCATCTTGAAGAAGGTGGCGAAGTTATCCTGAATAACCGAACCGCTGAAGCTGCTCTCAGCCTGCCCGCCCCAGCCAGCGCCCACCAGGATCGCCGCCACCACCACGCCGATGAAGCTGATATACCCCAGGTACGACTTCTGGCTGCTGGGAACAAAGACGTTGATCAGGAGCAGGGCCATGGCAAGCACGGAGAGGAAGATCTCCGGCAGGATGGGGGTCATGCTGACGGCTGGAATTGTAATCATGTCCATCTAATATATCCTCCGGTCGGATTGACTCGTATCGTTACTTGGCTTCGTTCGGGCTTGCAGCAGCAGGCGCGGCCTGCTCGGCGGCCGGTGCGGCCATGCCGGGCATCGCGGGATGGCCGGCGGGCAAGCCCTGCATCGCCGGCATCTGCTGGGCCGACATGCCAACCGGCTTCGTCTGGGCAATCAGCTTCTGGATGGCCGGGTCCATCTTCTCGATGAACGGGTTGGGATAGAGGCCCATGATGAAGATCAGGGCGAGCAGCGGCACCATAATGGCGATCTCGCGGGCGTTCAGGTCGGTAAGCTTCTGGTTTTTGGGGTTGTCCAGCTCGCCGAACATGACCCTCTGGAACATCCAGAGCATGTAGACGGCCGAGAGGATCACGCCGCTGGATGCGATCACCGTCCACCAGCGCAGTTCGCTCTCAAAGGAGCCCAGGAGCACCAGGAACTCGCCAACGAAGCCGTTGGTGCCGGGCAGTCCGATAGAGGAGAAGGTGACGATCATAAAGATGGTGGCAAAGATCGGCATCTGTTTGGAGAGGCCGCCGAAATCGGTGATCAGACGGGTATGCCGGCGTTCATAGATGAAGCCGACGATAAGGAACAGCGCGCCGGTGGAGACGCCGTGGTTGAGCATCTGCAGCATGCCGCCGGTGATCCCCTGGGTGTTGAAGGCGAAGATACCCAGCATGACGAACCCGAGGTGGGCCACCGAGGAGTAGGCCACGAGTTTCTTCACATCTTCCTGCACCATGGCCACCAGGGCGGCGTAGATGATCCCGATCACGGCCAGGGTGGCGATCAGCGGCGTGAACCGGTGGGCGGCGTCGGGGAACAGCGGCATGGCGAAACGCACATAGCCGTAGGTTCCCATTTTCAGCAGGATGGCGGCCAGGATGACCGAACCGGCTGTGGGGGCTTCGGTATGGGCGTCCGGCAACCAGGTGTGCAGCGGGAACATGGGGACCTTGATGGCAAAGGCCAGGGCAAAGGCCAGGAAGAGCCAGGTCTGGGTGGCCGGGTCAAGCCGGAGGTCGAAGAACTGGAGCAGGCCGAAGTTGGTGAAGCCGGCATTCAAGCCCTTGAAGTAGAGGAAGATCAAAGCCACCAGCATGAGCAACGAACCGACCATGGTGTAGATGAAGAACTTGACGGCAGCGTAGATCTTGTTCTTGCCGCCCCAGATGCCGATGATGAAGTACATCGGGATCAGCATGACCTCCCAGAAGATGTAGAACAGGAACAGGTCCAGGGAGATGAAGGCGCCCAGCATGCCGGTCTCCAGAAGCAACAGGCAGATCATGTATTCCTTGACCTTCTCCTCCACCGCGGTCCAGGTGGAGAGCACGGCCAGCGGCATGATGAACGTGGTCAGGATGACGAGCCACAGGCTGATGCCGTCGATACCCACATTGTAGCGCATGGCGAACGGGCCTGCGGCGATCCAGGGCACGTTTTCCGTAAACTGGAAGTCGGCGTTGGTCTGGAAGCCGAAGAGGATCGGCAACGACACCAGAAAGGTCACCACGGTCACCGCTAAGGCGACGCCCCGCAGCACTCCCTTGCTGTCCTTGGGGAGGAACAGCAACAGCAAGACACCCAGTATCGGCAGGAATGTCGTCAGGCTCAGTAGGTGGTTACTCATGAATTCATGCTCCTTTATGCAAATTGCAAGTGTCGTTTACTTGAAGACGTAGTAGCCCAGGATCACCACCACACCGAAGGCCATGGACCAGGCGTAGTTGTAGAAGTAACCGGACTGCATGAAGCGGAACACGCCACTGAAGGCCATCACCACATTGGCGACCCCGTTGACGGCACCATCGACCACCACCACGTCAAAGCCCTTCCAGAGGAAACGGCCCAACGCTTTGCAGGGGTTGACGAACAGGTAATCGTACAGTTCGTCGATATACCACTTGTTGTAGACGGCGCGGTGCAGGCCAGGGAAGGTGTCCGTGAATTTCTTGGGCAACCCGGTGTTCTGCACGTACATGGTGAAGGCGATGCCGATGCCGACCAGCGCCACGACCACCGAGAACGCCATGAGGCCCATCTCGAGTGCATGGCTGTGCTCCGCGGTGTGTTGTGCGTATTTTCCACCGTATTCATTGGCCAGTTCGAAGACCGGGTCCAGCCACTTTTCAAAATAGTTGGGGAGGATGCCCAGCACCTTGGGGGTGCCGATGAAACCGCCGACCAGCGCGAGGGTGCCGAGCACGATCAGCGGGATGGTGATCACGGCCGGGGATTCGTGCAGGTGATCCTTGACCTTGGGGTTGATCCGGCACTCGCCGAAAAAGGTCATGAACACGAGGCGGAACATGTAGAAAGCGGTAAAACACGCCGCTATCGCCGCGACGCCCCACAAAACGATGTTCAAGCCGCCCTGGTACGGATTGGAGAATGCCTGCCAGAGGATCTCGTCCTTGGAGAAGAAGCCCGACAGACCGGGGATACCGGCAATGGCCAGGGTGGACACGAAGAAGGTCAGGAAGGTGGCGGGCATGTACTTCCGCAGGCCCCCCATGTTCCGCATGTCCTGGGCATCGTCATGGAGATGCCCGTGGTGCAGGGCATGGTGCATGGCGTGGATCACGGAACCGGACCCGAGGAACAGGCAGGCCTTGAAGAAGGCGTGGGTCATGAGGTGGAAAATGCCGGCCCAGAAAGCTCCAACGCCCATGGCCAGGAACATGAACCCGAGCTGGGAGACCGTCGAATAGGCCAGGACCCTCTTGATGTCATTCTGTGCTGTCCCGATGGTCGCGGCGAATATCGCAGTGGCGGCGCCAACGACCGCGACCACCATCATGGTGTCGGGGGATTTGATGAAGACGAAGCTCATGCGGCCGATCATATAGACGCCAGCGGTAACCATGGTTGCGGCATGGATGAGGGCGGAAACAGGGGTCGGGCCCTCCATGGCATCGGGCAGCCAGGTATAGAGGGGGATCTGTGCCGACTTGCCGGTTGCGCCGAGAAAGAAGCAGAGGCTGGCGACGGTGACGACACCGCCGTAGGGCAGCAGGTGCGAGGCTGCCTTGATCTCCATGAAATTGATGGTCCACACGTTGTGATTGCTGCCGAGCCACCAGTACAGGGTGAACAGTCCGACCAGGAAGCCGAAATCGCCGACCCTGTTCATGACAAAGGCTTTTTTGGCGGCATCGCCGGCAGACTTCTTGTGGAAATAGTAGCCGATCAGCAGGTAGGAACAGAGGCCCACCCCTTCCCAGCCGATGAACATGACCAGCATGTTGCTGCCGAGCACCAGAAGGAGCATGGACATGCAGAACAGGTTCAGGTAGGCGAAAAAGCGGTAGAAGCCCTCCTCACCGTGCATGTAGCCGATGGAGTAGAGATGGATCAGGGAGCCGACGCCGGTGACAACCATGATCATGACGCAGGAGAGGGGATCGATGAGGAAGGCCATGTCGGCCTTGAAGTTGCCTGAGTGAATCCAGGGAAAGACAACCTTCTCGAAGAGCCTCTGCTCGGGCGGAAGACCGATCATTTGCATGAGAATGCCGCACGACACCAAAAACGATAGGAAAATCATCAGTGTGCCGATACCGCCGATGACCGCTTCATTCTTGATCTTTTTCCCGAACAACCCGTTGATCAGGAACCCGACGAGTGGGAAGAACGGGATCAGCCATACGTTGTCAAACATGTAAGACTCCTTTTATGCAATCGTTAAACGTTGTCTACTCTCTGGTTATGCCGTTGCCCTGCTACCACTTCATGATGTTGACGTCTTCCACGTCGATGGATTCCTTGTTGTTGTAGAAGGCGATCATCAGGGCCAGACCGACGGCGGCCTCAGCAGCGGCGACGGTCATGACGAAGAACACGAATATCTGGCCGTCCAGGTTGCCCAGGTGCCGGGAGAGCGCTACGAACGTCAGGTTGACCGCATTAAGCATCAGTTCGATGCACATGAAGATCACGATGGCATTCTTGCGGGTAAGCACGCCGATGGTCCCGATGGAGAAGAGGATGGCGCTCACGATGAGATAACTGTTCAGGTTTTCCATATACATGCCCTCGTTAGAGTTTTTTCTTTGCCAGGATGACCGCGCCGACGATGGCCACCAAAAGCAGGATTGAGGTGATCTCGAAGGGGAGCAGGAAGTTGGTGAACATCTCGCGCCCGATCAGTTCGGTGTGTCCCTGCTGCCTGATCATCTCGCCGGTCAGCGGGCCGTTGGGCAGCGCAGCGCGGCTCCTGGCGATGATGAAGGCCGTGTTGAGCAGGGTGAAGAAGCCGATGATGGAACCCAGCACGATCTTGTGGGAGTGCTTCTTGGTCGCGTCAACCCTGATGTTGAGCAGCATGATGGTGAACACGATCAGGACCATGATGGCACCGGCGTACACCATTACCTGCACGGCCGCCATGAAGGGTGCATCCAGCATGACGTAGTAGGTTGCCAGACAGAAGAAGGTCAGCACCAGCGCCAGGGCGCTGTTGATCGGGTTCTTGCAGGTGATCACCAGGATCGCCGACACAATGGCCACCAGCGTGATGATGAGGAAGAAGAGGGTTTCCATGCGACTTACTCCTTTATTTCTTTTCTAAGAGGCGTTCCTTGGAATAGACGAAGTCCTGGCGGCGGTAGTTGGCCAACTCGAACTCGCCGGTCATCTTGATGGCGTCCACCGGGCAGGCCTCCACACAGTAGCCGCAGAAGATGCACCGCAGCATGTCGATCTCATACCGGGCCGCATACTTGTCGTGGTTGGCGTCCTCGCCCGCCTCGACGGTGATGCACTTGGCCGGGCAGACCGTGGGGCAGAGGTAGCATGCCACGCATTTCGCCTTGTTATGGGAGACGTTGAGGGCGTGCAATCCCCTGAAGCGTTGCGCGACCTTGGGACGCTCGGTCGGGTACTGCAGGGTGACCGGCTTCTTGAAGAGGTGGCTCAGGGTGATCTTCAGACCGTTTATGATCGGCGTAATCGGATTCATGATTCCATCCTTGTTCTTGGAGTTCTCGTGTCTCGTGAAGCTTAGTTGATGAAGTAGCCAATAACGCCGGTCACCACGATATTCACCAGCGACAACGGCAGGAGCACCTTCCAGCCCAGATGCATGAGCTGGTCGTAGCGGTAGCGGGGCAGCGTGGCACGGATCCACATGCAGAAAAACATCAGGAAATAGACCTTGGCCACGAAGTAGACCGGTCCCAGCAGGGGGACGGCGGTGGCCATCGGGCCGTTCCAGCCGCCCAGGAACAGGGTCGTCGTCAGGGCGCAGACCGTCACCATGTTGGCGTATTCCGCCATGAAGAACATGGCGTACTTCATGCTGGAGTACTCGGTGCAGAAGCCGGACACCAGCTCGGTCTCGGCCTCGGGAAGGTCGAAGGGGGTACGGTTGATCTCGGCCAGGGAGCAGATGAAGAACATGGCCGCCGCCAGCGGCTGCTTGAAGGCGAACCAGCCGAACCCGCCGTATGCGGACTGCTGGTTGACGATCTCGTTGAGGGACAGGGTGCCGGAGAGCATGAACACCGACACGATGGCCAGGCCGGCGGAGAGCTCGTAGGAGATCATCTGGGCCGAGGCGCGCAGGCCGCCCAGAAGCGAGTACTTGCTGTTGGACGCCCAGCCGGCCAGGACGATGCCGTACACGCCCAGGGAGGACATGGCCAGGATGTACAGAACGCCGACGTTGACGTCAAAGACGCGGCCTGCGGCCGTGTCGAAATAACTGGCGATCTGCAGCGGGATTTTGTAGCCCCCGACCTCGATGACGCCGCCGAAGGGGATGACCGCAAAGGTGATGAAGGCCGGGATAAGGGCAATCAGCGGCGCGATCAGGAACGCGAACCTGCTCGCCTGGGAGGGGATGATCTCTTCCTTGAAAAAGAGTTTGACCCCGTCGGCGATCGGCTGCAGCAGACCGTGCCAGCCGGTGCGCATGGGCCCCAGGCGTACCTGCATGTGGCCGATGATCTTGCGCTCGGCGTAGGTGGCATAGGCCACGGTCAGGAGCACGAAGACAAATGCCACAAGGACCTTGGCGACCATGGCGATGTAATACATCATCGGCAGTCCTAAAATCTCGATTCCCATCTGTCCCTCTTTTCTTGCGAGTATGAAATAAGTCCGAGAACGTTGGTGTCAGATTACTTGGTCACGGTCACCCAGGTGACCGGAGCGCCGCTCCAGACCTGGTTGATCGCGGCCGTGCCAAAGTGGTACGGGCTGAACAGCACGCCTTCGGGCATGCGGGCGGTGATCCGGGCCTTCAGCTTGGTGGAGCCGGTCGCCGAAGCCACATTCAGCAGATCGTTTTCCTCGACCTTCAACTTGGCGGCGTCGCTGCGGGAAAGTTCCAGATACCCGTCGGGACAGACATACATGGGGCCTTCACCGAACCGGGACAAGGTGCCGTTGTGGTACAGGGCGCTGCCGGTAACCAGGGCCAGCTTGCCCGCCACCGATTCGACGGCGGCAGCCTTGGGCACAACGAACGCGGCTTTGACGGCGACCGGCGCAAAGGCACCCGTCTCTCCCAGGGAGGCGTAGGACATGCCGGCGTAGCCGGGGGCAGATGCCGCAATCTCGCCGAAGACGGCCGCGGGCGTGGCGGGAGCCTGTCCGCCCAGCTTGGCGATCAGCGACCCGAAGATCTCAAAGTCGGAGCGGCTTTTGCCGATCTTCCCGATGGCCGGCTTGATGTGCTGAACGCGACGGTCAACGCTCGTGAAGGTTCCTTCCTTTTCGGCAAAGGAGCAGGCCGGCAGCACCACGTCGGCCATGGCCGCGGTCTCGGTCATGAACAGATCGGAGACCACCAGGAATTCAACCTTGTCGAGGGCGGTCGTGACGGCGGCCCGGTCCGGGTAGGAAACAACCGGGTTCTCGCCGGCGATGAACAGGCTCTTGATGGCGCCGCTTGCACAGCCGTCGATGATCTGCCCCGCTTTCAGGCCGCTGGTGGCGTAAAAGCCCATGTCCACGGCGCCCTGGCTGTTGTTCTTCTCGGCCATGCAGAGGACCCCGCTCCCTTCCGTACCGAGCTTGCCGGTCAGGAGGGCCAGGTTGGCCACGGCGCTGGCCAGGTCGGCGTTGTGGCCGGGATAGGCGTTGCCGATGGGGAAAAGAATCAGCGCTTTTTCGGCCTTGGCGTAGTCGGCGGCAAGCTTTTTGATGGCGTCTGCGCTCAGGCCGCTCTGCCCGGCGACCGCCTCGGGGGCGAAACCGGCCAGGGCTTTTTCCAACTCCGCATAACCGGGGATCGAAGCGGCCGAACCGGCGACCAGCTTTTCGTCCAGGATCGTCCTGGCCATGGCGTTGATGACGGCGATCTCGCTGCCAGGGGTATGCACGAGGGTTTTGGCATCGGGCAGCTTGGAGAGCTTGCCCCGCTTGTCGGAAAGGATGTTCAGCTTGACGCCTTTGTTCTTGACCGCCATGTTGATCTCGAAGCCGATCACCGGGTGGGTCTCATAGCTGTCGGTCTTGATGACCAGGAGCAGGTCGCTCTTCTGGATATCCAGGATGGTCGCGGGGGAGGCCGCTGCCCCGAAGCTCTTGGCGAAACCTTCGGTCAGGGCCGCGTGGGCGTAGCCGGCCGAATGGTCGTAATTGGCGGAACCCGCGGCTTCCATCAGTTTCTTGAACAGCACCAGTTCCTCGTTGGTCAGGCGCGGCGTGGCCAGGGCGGCAGCCGAGGCGCCGGCACCCTTCAGGCGGGCGGCGATCAACTCCAGAGCCTCATCCCAACCCGCTTCCGTCAGAACGCCGTTCTTCCGCACCAGAGGGGTGGTCAGGCGCTTGTCCGAGTTGATGAACTGGTAGCCGAACCGGCCGCGGCAGCACAGCTGGCCGTTGTGGAACCCCTGGTTCTCGTCGTAGACCGTGGTCAGGACCTTGTTGTCCTTGACCCCCAGGGTCAGGTTGCAGCCGGTGCCGCAGTAGCTGCACACGGATTTCTTGTTGGTGAGGGCCCAGAAACGGGCCTTGAACTTGAAGGGGCGTGCCAGGAGCGAACCGACCGGGCAGACGGAGACGCAGGAGCCGCAGAACTCGCAGTTGAGGGACCCTTCGAACTCACAGCCGATCTTGGTTTCGATGCCGCGGCTGATGAAGGTCAGGGCGCCGAAGGAGACGATCTCGTCGCAGATGCGGGCGCACTTGCCGCACAGCACGCAACGGTTCATGTCGCGCTCGATCAGCGGGTTGCTGTAGTCGATCTCGTGATGGAACTTCTCGTCGCTGAAGCGGTTGGCATTCACCTGATATTCGTAGGTCAGGTTCTGCAGGTCGCAGTCCCCACCCTTGTCGCAGACCGGGCAGTCGATGGGGTGGTTGAGCAGCAGGAGTTCCAGCACCATCTTGCGGGCCTTGATGATATCCGGGGTCGAGGTACGGATGATCATGCCGTCGGTGACCGGCGTGGTGCAGGCCGGGATCTGCCGCCCCTTCATCTGTTCCACTTCCACCAGGCACATGCGACAGGCGCCGAATGGTTTCAGCTTCTTGTCGTGGCACAGGATCGGAATCTTGATCCCGTTGATCCTGGCGGCATCGTAAATGGTGGAGTTTTTGGGAGCCGTGACCTGTTTGTCATCTATCGTCAGATTTACCATCTCAACCTCTATCTGTGGGTTTGACTCGTTAAGAAACCGGTTCTATTCGATCGCCATGAAGCGGCAGGCGTCATAACAGGACTTGCACTTGGTGCATTTTTCCTTGTCCAGGAAGGCGATCTGCCCCTTTTCCCAAACGATGGCGTCCACCGGGCAGGCCTTCTTGCAGGCGCCGCACTTGACGCACTTGTCTTCCACCACCTGCCAGAGGAGCAGTTCCTTGCAACTGTTGGAGGGGCACCGCTTGTCGGTAATATGGGCCTCGTACTCGTGGCGGAAATAGTTGATGGTGGAGAGGATCGGGTTGGGGGCCGTCTGGCCCAGGCCGCACAGGGAGGCCTTCTTGATGGCTGCCCCCAGATCCAGGAGGGTATCGATGTCGGACAGCTCGCCGCGCCCCTCGGTGATCCGTTCCAGGATGTCCAGCATGACCTTCAGGCCGATGCGGCAGGGGACGCATTTGCCGCAGGATTCCATCCTGGTGAAGGAGAGGAAGAAGCGGGCAACGTCCACCATGCAGGTGGTCTCGTCCATGACGACCAAGCCACCGGAGCCCATCATGGCGCCGGCCTTGATCAGGGAGTCGTAGTCAACCGGGGTGTCCAGGATCTCGCCGGGAATACAGCCGCCGGAAGGGCCACCGGCCTGGACGGCCTTGAACTTGCGGTTATTGAGGATACCGCCGCACACGTCGTAGAGAACCGCACGGACGGTCATGCCGGCCGGAACCTCCACCAGACCGGTGTGCTTGACCTTGCCGGTGACGGCGAAGATCTTGGTCCCCTTGGTGGTCTCGGTGCCGAGGGAGGCGTACCAGGCAGACCCTTTGTTGATGATGTGCCGGACGTTGGCAAAGGTCTCGACGTTGTTGATGTTGGTCGGCTTGCCCCACAGGCCGCGCACGGCCGGGAACGGCGGGCGGGGACGGCTCATGCCGCGCTGGCCTTCGATGGAGGCCATCAGGGCGGTCTCTTCGCCGCACACAAAGGCGCCGGCGCCCATCTTGATGCGCATGTCGAAATTGAGGCCCCACCCCTGGATGTTCTGCCCCAGGTAGCCTTTTTCGTAGCAGACGTCGATGGCGCGCTGGAGACGCTGTACCGCCAGCGGATACTCGGCGCGCACATACACGTAGCCGAAGTCGCACCCGATGGCGTAGGCCGCAACCATCATGCCCTCGATGATGCAGTAGGGGTCGCCTTCCAGCAGGGACCGGTCCATGAACGCGCCCGGGTCCCCTTCGTCGGCGTTGCAGATCAGGTATTTGTGATCGCCGGGGGAGGCTTTGCAGAAGGACCACTTCATGCCGGTGGGGAAACCGCCGCCCCCGCGACCGCGCAGGCCGGACTTCTTGACCTCTTCGATGACCTCTTCCGGCTTCATGCTCTTGATGCATTTCTCGATGGCCTTGAAACCGTCCTCCTCAAGGAAGGCGTCAAGCGACTCGGGATTTATCTGGCCGCAGCCGGACATGACGACCCGCATCTGGGCATCGACGAAGGTATTGTAATACGGTTTCGCCTTCCGCTTCTCCATGACCGTCTTGGCGACGATGTGCTCGTTGACGATCTGCTCGACCTCTTCCGGCTGAACAAAGTCGTAGGTGACCCGCCCCTGCTCCTCGGTGATGATGTCCACCAGGACGTCGTTGGCGCACAGTCCGCGGCAACCGGTGTGGATGACCTCACAACGCTTGCCCACCACCGCGTCCACGCCCTTTTCCTGGAGCACCCGGCGAAACTCCGCCTCGACCTTTTTCGCCCCGGCCGAGATACCACCGGTCCCTTGACATATCAGAATTTTTATTGCTTCGCCCATAACGCTTTGTCCCCTGCTGGAATGGTTGAGTCGGTTCTATTTCATCGGCCGCTGGTTGTATTCGGCAATTATCTCGTCAACCTTCTGGACGGTCATCTTGCCGAAGGTGTCGTCGTTGACCATGGCCAAGGGCGCCATGCCGCAGGCACCCAGGCAGGCAACCTTCTCGAAGGTATAGCGCAGGTCGGGCGTGGTCTCGGCGTGGCCGATGTGTAGCTTGTCGAAGAAGGTTTCAACGATGCGCGGGGCACCGGAGACATGGCAGGCGGTCCCGACGCAGACCCGGATGATGAAACGTCCACGGGGCTTCAGATGAAACTGGGCGTAGAAGGTGAGAACACCGTAGATCTGGCTGGGGTAGACGTTCAGCCGCTCGGCGACATGGTCGGCAACCTCGCGGGGCACGTACCCGTACTCGTCCTGAACCCCCTGAAGGACCGGCATCAGGTTCCCCGGCAGGTCGATGTATTTGTCGATAACCTTATCCGCTATGGAGAGGTCTACTTCCGGTTCCTGCTCTTCAGCCTGTTGCGCAACTGCTTCACTCATTCGCGCCGTCTCCTTTGAATCGCTACGGGAGTTATCTGTCAATTTCGCCAAGAACGATGTCCAGCGTTCCAATTACCGCTACCAAGTCAGCTATCATGGCCCCTTTGGCCATTTTCTCGATGGCCTGGAGGTTGACGAATGAGGGAGGACGGATCCTCATGCGGTAGGGTTTGGAGCTGCCGTCGCTGACGACATAGAACCCCAGCTCGCCTTTGGGGTTTTCAACCCCCTGATAGACTTCCCCTTCAGGGACCGGATACCCTTCGGAGGCGATCTTGAAGTGGTGGATCAACCCTTCGATGGAGCTGTAGACGCTTTCCTTGGGGGGGTAGCAGACCTGCGGGCAATCAGCCAGCACCGGGCCGGGCTTCAACCGGTCAAGGGCCTGGGTGATGATCTTGCAGGCTTCGCGCATCTCCACCAGGCGCACCTTGTAGCGGTCGAAGGTATCGCAGTTCTCGCCCACCGGAATCTGGAACTGATAGTTCTCGTATCCGGAGTAGGGATTGTCGCGACGCAGGTCCCAATCCACTCCCGAACCGCGCAGGGCCGGACCGGTAATGCCCATGTCGATGGCGTCCTCGGCCGAGATGACGCCGTTGCCGATCGTACGCTTGAGCCAGATCGGGTTGGTGGTCAGCAGCCCCTCGTACTGGTCCAGGAAACCGGGCATGGAATCTACGAAGTCACGCACCTTCTTCTCGAATTCGGGCGGCACATCCTGGGAAAGCCCGCCGGCGCGGAAGAAGTTGGAGGTCATGCGGGCGCCGGAGATCAACTCATAGGTCTCCATGACAACCTCGCGCTCGCGGAAGGCATAGATAAAGACCGTCATGGCCCCGATATCGAGGGCATGGCAGGCGATCCAGACCAGATGGGACTCGAGGCGTGTCAACTCGGCCATGATGATCCGGATGGTCTGGGCGCGCTCGGGGATCTGGATGTCCAGCAGCTTTTCGACCGCCAGGATATACCCCAGGTTGTTGTGCATGGGCGCCAGGTAGTCGAGGCGGTCGGTCAACGGCAGGACCTGGTGGTAGGTGCGGTACTCGGAGAGTTTCTCCACCCCCCGGTGCAGGTAGCCGATGTCCGGAGTGATCTTGGTGATCACTTCGCCGTCCAGCTCGAGAACGAGCCTGAGAACCCCGTGGGTACTGGGATGCTGCGGCCCCATATTCAGCGTCATCTTTTCCGTAGTAGCCATATATCGCCTCTTCTATGATCGTAGATACGAAGTACGTGTGTGCGGTGGGCTTACGACAGGCGCCCTTTGTAGGGTTCCCGGTCCGGTCCCTGAAGCGGGTAATCCTTGCGCAGGGGATACCCCTCCCAGTCGGGCGTCATCAGGATGCGGCGCAGGTCCGGATGGTTGTCGAAGGTGATGCCGAACAGGTCAAAGACCTCGCGCTCCAGCCAGTTGGCGGTGCCCCACACCTGGGTGGCGCTTTCGATGCGGCATTCCTCTTCGGAAACGGCGGCCTTGATACGCAGCCGGTCCTTGTGGGGAATGGAGTAGAGCTGGTAGACCATCATGAAACGTTCTTCCTTCTTGCCCAGGTAGTCAATCGCGGTCACGTCCGTGAGCAGATTGTACTGAAGGGACTGTTTCAGAAAGGCAAGAACGGCCAGAAGGTCCTGCTTCCTGATCGTTACCGTCACCTCACCCCGGAATTCAACGACCTCGATGATGGAGGAGGCAAACTTTTCTTTCAGCTTGACTACTGCACGATTGTTTTCTGCCATGGCATCCAACCCTTTTTTGGGATTTGATATATTCTTAGTTACACCCGGACGAACTACGCGGCGGCCGATTCGATCCTGTTACCCAGGCCAATGGCGGAGCCGAACGAATTCTTGTCGTGCATGATCTTGTCCTGCAACTTCATGAGGCCGTACAGGAGCGCCTCGGGGCGCGGGGGGCAGCCCGGAATATAAACATCGACCGGAAGCGCCTCGTCAATCCCCTGCACAACGCTGTAGGTATCGAAGATTCCGCCGGAACAGGCGCAGGCGCCCATGGCGATGACCCATTTGGGCTCGGGCATCTGCTCATAGACGGTCTTGATGACCGGCAACATCTTCTTGGTCACCGTACCGGCAATGATGATGCAGTCGGACTGCCGGGGGGAAGCGCGGAAGATGATGCCGAAACGGTCAAGGTCGTTATGGGAGGCGCCGGTGGCCATCATCTCGATGGCGCAGCAGGCCAGGCCGAAGGTCATGGGCCAGATGGACGACTTTCTGGACCAGTTGACGAGCGCATCCAGTGACGTGGTTATGATGTTGTCGCCAAGCGGATTGTCTACTCCCATTCCAGTGCTCCTTTTTTCCATACATAAATATAACCAACAAAGAGGATGACGATGAAGGCCCCCATTTCAACCAGGCCGAACACGCCGAGCTTCTTGTACAGGATTGCCCACGGATAGAGAAACACCGCCTCGATATCGAACAGGATGAACAGCATGGCGATCAGGTAGAACTTGATCGAGAAACGTTCCCGTGCCGTGCCGACCGGCTCGCAGCCGCTCTCGTACGGAGCCAGCTTGACAGCCGAAGGCTTCTTCTGACCGATGAGCGAGGACATGACGAGCGAGACAAGTCCGAACAAAACGGCGACAATGACCAGAAGAAGTATGGGGAGATATGCACCAAGCATCGGAAACCCTCCTAATTACTTGCGGTATACTGTATACAAAACGCTGTCAAAATAGGGTATTTGATTTTCTTTGTCAAGCAGATTTTTCCCCTTTTTCGCGGTCGGGAAAAATACCCGACTGTCCTCCACAACCTACTAAAATTAAAATAAAAAAGCCTCTTTGAGATTGACAGAATCGGATCCGATGTGCTATTCAAAACACCCCGTTGCCAACCACATTTCAAAATAAAAACAGAAGGGGCATTCCACCATGAACCACACTCGCTCCAGCGCACTCTTCCAACAGGCCAAAGCGGTCATCCCCGGTGGCGTCAACAGCCCGGTCAGGGCATTCCGGTCCGTGGGAGCCGATCCCCTGTTCATAAAAAAGGCCGCCGGAAGCACCATCTACGATGAAGACGGCAATGCTTTCGTGGACTACGTCGGCTCCTGGGGGCCGATGATCGTGGGGCACTGCCATCCCCAGGTGATCGAAGCGGTTAAACGGACCATGGACAACGGCGCCAGCTTCGGCGCGCCGACGGAGCAGGAGACCATTCTGGCCAACATGGTGATCGAGGCCGTCCCCTCCATCGAGATGGTGCGCATGGTCAGCTCCGGCACGGAAGCCACCATGAGCGCCATCCGCCTGGCCCGCGGCTACACCGGGCGGGACAACATCCTCAAGTTTTCCGGCTGCTACCACGGCCATGCCGATTCCCTGCTGGTCAAGGCCGGCTCCGGCGCTGCCACCTTCGGCGTGCCCGACTCCCCCGGCGTACCTGCGGATTTTGCCAAACACACCCTGACGGCGGAATACAACTCCCTCGACTCGGTCAGAAAACTGGTGGCCGAGAACAAGGACACCATCGCCTGCATCATCGTAGAGCCGGTAGCCGGCAACATGGGGACCGTTCCGCCGCGGGAAGGCTTCCTGGAAGGACTGCGCGAGATCTGCACCAACGAAGGGATCATCCTGATCTTCGACGAGGTCATGTCCGGTTTCCGGGTGGCCTACGGCGGCGCCCAGTCCCTGTTCGGCATCACTCCCGACATGACCACCCTGGGCAAGATCATCGGCGGCGGCCTGCCGGTGGGCGCCTTTGGCGGCAAGCGCGAGATCATGGAAAAGCTGTCCCCGTCCGGCGGCATCTACCAGGCTGGCACCCTCTCCGGCAACCCGCTGGCCATGTCGGCCGGCATTGCGACCCTCAACCTGCTCAAACAGCCCGGCTTCTATGAAGGACTGGAAGAAAGGGGGCGTCACGTGGCGGAGGGCATTGCCAAGGCGGCCAAGGCGGCCGGCTACCCCATCTATTCCACCCGGGTCGGCAGCATGTTCTGCGCCTTTTTCAGCACAGGCGAGGTCTATGACTGGCCGACCGCCGCCGCTTGCGACACCGCGGCCTTCGCCAGATATTTCCTGGCCATGCTGGATGAGGGAATCTATCTGGCGCCGTCCCAGTTCGAAACCGCCTTCGTGTCGGCCGCCCTCAGCGAGGCCGATATGGAAAAGACCATAGCCGCCGCCGCGAAATGTTTCCGGCTGATCGCCTAGGCCAAAACGTCATTCTGTTATTTTGTTTGACATTATGCATGCGGCCATGCTAAGGAATACCGGTTTTGGTGCCCATATCGGGGGCTATCGCCATGGATCGTGACAAACGCGACCTGTTCAGAAGCCTGTCCCTGGTATCCAGCATGGGTATCTCGGTTGTCCTGGCCATCGGGATCGGCGTCTGGTTCGGCCTGACCCTCGACCGTTGGCTCGGCACCAAGCCGTGGTTCTTTTATATCTTTTTGTTCATCGGGATTGCGGCCGGTTTCAAGAACATCTACGTAATAGCCGGCAGGGAGATCCACAGGGATGACGACAGCGATAAACGAGGATAACCTCTTCGCCGTCATCGTCAAAGGGAGCCTGGCCCTGTTGGCGGTTCTGAGCATCGCCGGTTTCGCCTTCTTTTCGGCCAGGGCCGGGATGGGCATCCTGGCGGGCGGCATCATTGCCGTGGTCAATTTTGCCTGGCTGCGCAACGTGCTCCAGCGCATCCTCGGCCTGATGCCGGCCAAGCCGAACCTGTACGCCCAGATCCGGTTCGTGGCCCGAATCGCCATCACCGGACTGGTGTTGTACGCCATCATCACGTCGGGATGGTTCTCGCTGGCAGGGCTGCTGGTGGGATTGTCCGTTATCGTTGTCAACATAATCGCACTTTCAATATATGGTGCCCTGCGCACGGGAGGTTAGCTTCATGGTCCACCCCTTACTGTTTCTCGAGTTTTTCCGCAAGCTGCTTGCACCGCTGCACGTCAATGAAGCCAGTGCCGATGCCATCGCCTACACCTGGCTTATCATTATCCTGATGCTGGTGCTGTCCGTGCTGGCAACATCGGCGCTCAAAGCGGTCCCCGGCGGGTTGCAGAACTTCATGGAAGTGGTCGTCGGCGGCATCGAGAACATGATCGTCGAGACCATGGGTGAACATGGCCGCCCCTTCTTTCCGCTGATAGCCACCCTGGCGATCTTTATCCTGGTTTCCAACCTGACCGGCCTGATCCCGGGCTTCTTTCCGCCCACGGCCAACATCAACACCACAGCGGCCTGCGCCGTGATCGTCTTTCTCTCCACCCATGTGGTCGGGATCAAGCACCACGGCCTGCACTACCTGAAACACTTCATGGGCCCCATCGCCTGGCTGGCGCCGATCATGTTCTTCATCGAGGTCATCGGCCACTTGAGCCGCCCGGTTTCCCTCACCCTGCGTCTCTTCGGCAACATGAACGGCCACGAGCTGGTGCTGATGATCTTCTTCGGCCTGGCCCCGTTCCTGGTCCCGCTGCCGATGATGCTGATGGGCGTGCTGGTCTCCTTCATCCAGGCCTTTGTCTTCATGCTCCTGGCCATGATCTACATCCAGGGTTCCCTGGAAGAGGCACACTAGGCGGCGGTCCTTTTCCGCCCTGGCTGCGGAAGTCTTCGGATTCGCTTGTGCGGCGTAGCGCTGCTACGCCTCCGCACTCATCCTCGACAGCCTTGCCAGGACGAAAAATGCCTCGCCCCATGTCAATAACGTTTTCACAGATCCTATACTGTTTAGGATAACTACCATAAGACGAGAGGAGAAGTAACAATGAGCTTTTTCACAATGTGCGTTCTGGCAGCAGGTATCGGCATGGCACTGGGCACCCTGGGTACCGGCATCGGTCAGGGTCTGGCAGTTAAAAGCGCCGTTGAAGGCGTTTCCCGTAACCCCGGCGCTTCCGGCAAGATCCTGACCACCATGATGATCGGTCTGGCCATGATCGAGTCCCTGGCCATCTACGCCCTGGTTGTCTGCCTGATCATCCTGTTCGCCAACCCCTACAAGGAAATCGCAACCAAGCTGGCCGAAACCGTCGCCAAGTAATCTCTCCGGCACCGGTAACAAAAAGCAAACAGAAAAGGGCATCCCACAGCGGGATGCCCTTTTCTGTTTCTTTCATCTTTCAACCCCGCTCTTATCAGGCTGTTCGAAAATAGTCGGATCGTCGCACCCGCACAAGGGGCTTTTCGAGGACGGCGGCGAGATCGCTGTTTCAACAACCTGCCATCATTCAGCTTCCTCCAGGACCCCCTGCTCCTCGTTCGACGACCCACTCTCGGCCATATCGCCCCACGGCATGCGCACCACCGTCCTGACCGCGTAGTGATAGACCACCTTGCGCTCAAGCCCCGAATCCACATAGACGTTTTCCACAAGCGGCTCTTTGTTGAGCGGGAGATAGGGCATGGGCTCGTCTCCGGCGCTGCGATACACATTGTAGCCTGCAAGCGCGCCTTCCTCGGGCGTCAGGGCCACGAATTCCAGCCTGATCTCCGTGGGCGCGGGCAGGACCTGCAACACCGGGGGGAGCGGCGGCAGCGTGACCCTCACCCGCACCGGCGCCGAGCTTCCGCCCACCGAGTTATCGCGGGCAAAGGGGACCACGGAGTAACTATAGGCGGTGTCCCTGCGCGTTTCGCTGTCCAGCACCACCACCCGGTTGCCGTAGATCTGGGCGGCATCGGGCAGGTTGAGATAGAGCTTGCGGAAAAGGCGGAAATCGTCGGTGCAGGCGGGGCAGTCGGGCTGCTGAAGCGACGACTCCACACGTTTGAGGATGGTCACGCCGGCCAGGTCCCGCAGCGTGCGCCCGGCCAGGTCCTTATCGGGCAGCACAAAGGCAAGCTTGACGCTTGCGCCGCTCTGGCTCGCCGCCAAACCGGACACGGCCGCCGGGACCAGCATGTCGGGATAGAGCAGCGGCCCCTTTTTCCCGCAACCGGCGACCAACGACACCATAACCAACATCAGCAGGAAGCGAACACCCATACGAACCTCGGCACCCATCTATTTCGGTGGCCCCGGCACACCGGTGGCGACCAGGTACACCTCGAATGTCCCGGCAGCGGAATTGAAACGGACCCTGTTCTGAAAGATCTCTACGATCCTGGCGCCGGAAACCGCATCGCCTTCCCTCAGGAGAAAACCGTTCACCACCACCCGCGATGCGGCGCGATGCTCCTGCCAGGCAATGCCCGACACCTTGATATCGGCGGGAGCGGGGACAAGGGACACGGCAACGGGTCGGCTCGGTTCCGCATGGCCCCCCCCGGCGGCCGGGACGGATGGCGGTGCCGGCTTGGCCACAGGCGGGTGCCGGGTTGCGGACGGCGCTTGACGCGCCTTCGCCACCGGCGCCGGGGTTGCCACGGCATGGCGCGGAGCGGCAACTGCAGGCGGCCCGGGCAGTTGCCCGGATACCGGCGGCTTGGGGACCGGAGCGGGCGGAATCGTCGGAGTCGGGACGGTTGGAGCAGCCCGTGACGGGACCGGCAGCGCCGGGGGGGCGGAGACGCGATGCCGCTCCCCTTTGCCGTCGCGCAGAAGCAGAAAGGTCGCGCCAAAGGTTACGAGCGATGCCAGCAGCACCAACCCCAGGACGACGGGCCAATTATGACGTTCCTTGTGGGGAGCCGGACCGTCTTTGAACAATTCCCCGGCAATATTGACCATGCCGCCGCCGCGGGCCTTCCGTTCCTTTTCCGTTTCCAGCTTTTTCAAGGCGTCAAGGATATAACTCATACGTTTCCGATCACTTTCCCGGAAAGAGCAGCCCGGTGATTCGTTTCCAAAACCCCCTGCGGGGAGCCGCCCCCCCGGCTACGGCGATGACCAGGTCGGCCATCTGCGGCGTTACCGTCAGGCTCTCCCGCGTCCAGGCCACGAGCAGCGCCTGTTCACAGGCAATGTTGATGAGACGGGGGATACCGCCTGAAAAGCGGTAGATGCGCTTCACCGCACCCGGGGTAAACACGCCGGGAATGCGGCTTCCGGAGATTCTCAGGCGATGGCTGATATATTCTTTCGTATCGTCCAGTCCCATGGGCGCCAGCCGGCACCGGACCGTGATACGCTGGTTGAGCTGCCGCAGGTCGTGGCGGTTGAATACGCCATCGAGTTCGGGCTGCCCGGCCAGGATGATCTGGATAAGCTTGTCCCGCTCCGTCTCCAGGTTGGAAATGAGGCGCACCTGCTCCAGTACCTCCGGGGCCAGGTTTTGGGCCTCGTCGATCACCAGCACCAAGGTGCGGCCCGCGGCATTCTGTTCCAGCAGGTACCGGTTCAGGGCCTCCAGGTAGGCAAAACTGTTCTTCTCCGCCGCCTCGATGCCGAAATCCCGACAGATGCTGGCCAGAAGCTGCTCCCCCGACAGACAGGGGTTGAAGATCAGGGCGCTCTTGTATTTCTCCGGGTCGAGCTGGGACAACAGGGTACGCAGCACCGTGGTCTTGCCGGTGCCGACCTCGCCGGTCATGGCCATGAAACCGGCGTGGCTGTCGATGCCGTACAGAAGATGGGCAAAGGCCTCGCGATGGTTGCCGCTCAGGTAGATGAAGTGGGGATTGGGCGTGATCGTAAACGGCTTTTCGGTGAATCCGAAAAAATCACAGTACATCGGACGCTACTTTCCCTCTCGCGTGGCGCTGATCTCGCTCTCGACCCGCGCCCTGGCCGTGCCGCCGGGGACATTGCGGGCATTGACGCTGGCCTCGACGGTGATGGCCTCGAAGATGTCATTGTCGATCTTGGCGGAAAACAGTTGCCACTCGGCCAGGGAGAGCTCGGTGATATCCATCTCGTTCTCCACGCAGTAGGCCACCGCCTTGCCCACCACCTCGTGGGCGTCGCGGAAGGGCAGCCCTTTGCGCACCAGGTAGTCGGCCACATCGGTGGCGGTGGAAAAACCGTAACCGGCGGCGCTGCGCATGGTGTCCCCGTTGATCCGCATCTCCTTGATCATGTCGGCGAAGATCTTGAGGCTCCCCTTGACCGTGTCGATGGTGTCGAAAAGCGGCTCCTTGTCCTCCTGCATGTCCTTGTTGTAGGCCAGCGGCAAAGACTTCATCACCGTCAAAAGCGCCATCAGGTTGCCGTAGACCCTGCCGGTCTTGCCCCGCACCAGTTCGGGCACGTCCGGGTTCTTCTTCTGGGGCATGATGGACGAGCCGGTGCAGAAGCCGTCCGACAACTCGATGAACCTGAACTCGCTGGTGGACCAGAGGATCAACTCCTCGGAGAAACGGGACAGGTGCATCATCAGGATCGACGACGCGGCCAGGAACTCCAGGCCGAAATCCCGATCCGAGACCGAGTCCAGGGAGTTGCGGGTAATGGCGGGGAAATTGAGCTGCTCGGCCACATACTCCCGGTCGATGGGAAAGGTCGTACCGGCCAGGGCGCCAGCCCCCAGGGGGAGAACATTGACCCGTTTCAGGCAATCCTCCATGCGCCCCTTGTCGCGTTTGAGCATCTCCACGTAGGCCATCAGGTGATGGCTGAACAGGATCGGCTGGGCGGTCTGCAGGTGGGTGAAACCGGGCATGATCACATCCAGGTTGGCCTCGGCCTGCCCCAGCAGCGCGTCGATCAACAGGTCCAGATAGGTGGCGATCTCCACGATCTCGTCCCGCAGGTAGAGACGGATGTCCAGGGCCACCTGATCGTTGCGCGAGCGGCCGGTATGCAGGCGCTTGCCCGCCTCGCCGATCTTGGCGGACAGCCGCGCCTCGATGTTCATGTGGATGTCTTCCAGGGCGATGGAAAAGTCGAATTCGCCGGCCTCGATCTGCTGCAGGATCTGCTGCAGGCCGTGGACGATCTGCTCCACGTCCTCCATGGGGATGATCCCCTGCTTGCCCAGCATGCGGGCATGGGCGATGGAGCCGCGGATATCCTGGTGATAGAGGCGCTTGTCGAACTGGATCGAGGCGGTGAACTCCTCGACGAATTTATCGGTGGGCTGGGTGAAGCGGCCGCCCCACAGCTTGTCTTTGGACATGGTATCTCGGTTCCTCGTACGTGGAAGTAAAGTTGACGATTGGCTACTATACGTGAAAAAGGGAGAAAATCAAAGTGGAGAGTCTTTGGGCGTTTTTGATGGTGGGCAACAGAGCGCAGGGGCATCCCCCCACCCGGCCTTCGGCCACCCCTCTCCCGGAAGGAGAGGGGTAGTATTGCTTAAAAACTTGTTTTTTACACCACTATGGTGTAAATTTTCATATGGCCGAAAAACGGAAGCCCACATATGATCTTGACGCGTTTAAGGCCGTATTTGCAAGCACTGAAAGACTTGCAGTCACAGGTACTGCGCTACGCGGGGCCGCTTCGCTTGGATTCGGTAAAGCAGAGATTGTGACCACCATTCAGAGTATGAAGCGAGTTCATTTCTATAAATCAATGACATCCTATGCAGATGCCCGACAATGGCAGGATGTTTATCACGTACCCTCCTCAGCGGGGATGATTTATGTGAAATTTACCGCCGATGTCGTCACTGAGTTTTTGTTGTTGTCGTTTAAGGAGAAAGATAATGACTAATCCCGTCTGTCCTGAAACAGGTGCACCGATGTATCGCGGAGTGCGTCCCATGACTCTGGCCTACAAAGGGAAGAACGTCACTTTCGATATGCCTGGCTGGTATTGTGACCAATCAGAGGAGAGTATCCATACCAGCGAGGACATGAAAGTTTCCGACCGGATGTTAAACCGCCTCAAGGCCCAAGGCGAGGGATTGCTTGAGCCGGAGGAAATCCGGCGTATCCGTAAAAAACTTCGACTCTCGCAGGAAGCCGCAGGACTTTTAATCGGTGGTGGTCCGAGGGCTTTCCAAAAATATGAAAATGGAGACTTGTTGCCGAGTCGGGCTATAAGTAGCGCTCTCGCTTTGTTGGATCACGATCCGGAGTCTTTATCGGTACTTGAGACACGGAGTAAGGCTGCTTAGCCCCCCCATCACTATACGCAGAAAACCTCACGAGGCACCAGCAGGGTCTACCAAGACGCTCAGCTTGTTTTCAAGGCCAGCTTTCTGAGACCAAAACAGCGCCACCAGGGTGTGCGCTTTGCTCATTCGTGACGATAGATCGACTTTACAACTTGTCAGCTTGGAAGTCTGCCCCCGCTGCCTCTCTATTTAAGGTATCAAGTGCAACAAAAACTAACAAGGGCCTGTGTCCTTTTTGACCTCTGGGTAACATACTTGGTTCTTGCTGACATGCTTTCTTTATATGCCTTGACGCTTGGATTATCATAGTCTCTCAATTGCCATATATCGTAAAACTCATTAATTTTAGCCTTGACTTGATCAATTGATATAAAATTTTTCACACAATGGGATGCAAACGCAAATAGTCCATAAAGATGGCTTACACCACCAATCCTTTTATCAGTATAAGGCAGTTCAAGCGATTCCATAAAATTAGTAATATTTATAAAATCTGATTTCAATCTACCATAATCTGTACCAGAGTTATTAGCATATTTTGAATATATATTATCAATATCTCCTTGCGTTGATGTAAGCTCCTTACCTTCTAATATTAAGAATAGTAGCTCACTCAAAAACTCTACTTCTTCCATTCTTGTATGATCTACAGCTAATAGCCTCTCTTTCCAAAATGTTATTTTTGAAATATCTTCTAGTAAATTTAGTAAAGGGCTACCATAATATGATGAATGTCGCAGCTCTTGCCCTGTTAGTGGCTCTCCATTACGATTCAGTCTGTCGAAAATTGAATCTATAACTTCTTGTTCTCCTGTATCGACGTATTCAACGGGTATTACATATCTCCAGAACCGGCTTTTGTATAATGAAAGCTCTTTACTTTCAAAATCTTTAAAAAACAATCCGGCAATGGGATTTTTTTCAGGCGATTCACCTTGCTCATCACTTATAGAAATCACGTTTGTTATAAACTCAATAATTGCTGTCAATCTTTGTTTTCCATCTATGACATCATATTTTGTTTTACCAGAAGTATCGTCTATTTTTTGATGCAGGAAAATTGGCGGAATTGGGTAATTTTTGAGAATACTATCAATTAAGAAAGACTTCTTATCATCTGTCCATAAACTCCGTCTTTGGTAAGGCGGATCAAAATTATATTTTCCAAGTTCAAATCCCTCATAGAAGTTTGCAATTGTGATCTTATTACTTTCACGTTGAAGGTAATCAGGCATGGTGTGAACCCCCTATATAGCTATCAATTGAAGTATAATGCTCATATTGGCGAAAAAGAGAAGTTAAAACGGCATCAAATGTTTCAGGTGGAGAAGGATTAATAAAGGCAAGCTCCACTTGGTCTGGCACTTTCAACAGCAGATCATCAATCTCTCGCCTATCAACATGCCAATACGAGAGGCCGCACAAAATAACCCTATCTCCCTGTCGCAATGACCCAGCCTTGTCGAGAGCATCTTTCCGCAAACTACCTGCCCAAGTGAGGTTAAAACGCTCCGAGTCTCCAGCCGGGGGAATTATAGGAATGATGGGAGTATTTTGATCCAAATCAATCATTTTGACATCAAAATCATCGAGGCTGCCCTCAAGATAGTCGCTATCATAATTAATGCTAAAAGCAGTTGGGTCCAATGGCTTTTTATGAATAAAGGAAATAGATCCATGTGGTTTTGTTATTGTAAATTTGACTTCATTTTGGTTGGTCATACCTGATATGTTATATTTAATTTGTAGCATATCTAAAGTTCGTTCCAGCCAAAGGTCATAGTTAAAAGTTACAATATCAATCTGCTCAACGTCTTGTTGAATAGCGAGCCCTTTCAATAATTTTGCCCACGCCCAGTTGTCAAGTTTATGTATATCAAATTTAATTGAACTATCAAAAGATACAAATAAATATTTAAGATATACAACGAGTTCTCTATACGCATAAATATATATACTTCGTTTGTCAGACTGGCCAAAACTTCTTGAAGAGAGTGATTTTAGGTAATAAGAATTTGCACATGTAATTATATTTTCAATTATTTGATTATTTTTATCTGGTAAATTGCTAGGGCGTACACCCAAAATCCAAAGATTTGGAGTGTTGCGGAAGGATATAAAAGCATGACTTCCATCAGCCGGCCAGCTAAGTCTGTCTCCGTATGCAAATAAGTTTGTCAGAGGTACATCTTTTGATTGTTCAAGATGCCGGAGCAGATCAAGAGAAAATCCGTTGCCGAGAATAAGTAAATACTTCAACGTATTACTCCTAATGAAACATTTTTATCAGGGTCGGTCTACATTATCCATTTTTTATCGAATCTATAACCAATAATTAGGCCATGATGACACAAGCCGTCATACGGTTGTTGTAGCATGCTCCCCAAGGAGGGTATGCCGTGAATATCCAAACTTGAGCAGCTTCAATCACTGCTCAGGTATGCACTTGGAACTCAACTCACAAGAACCCCAACCGGCGGGCTCTTCATACCAAGATCTGCTTTTCGGTTATAGGTCCGTTTTTTATTGATCGAAAGACCCCGTTTATTAGCTTCTAACTGCTTCCGCCGCAATATGCCCAGCAAGGCTGGACACAAAAGTCTTTAGCCCTGTCAATTCAGAAAGTTCCCAATATTCTCCAGTACCAGAAGCAGCACGCGGCGACACAATCACGGATGCCGCTGAATAAAGCTGCTCTTGCATAAGCTTCCGGCACATGATGTTATACCGCTCAGCATAGGAAGTTCCTGCAAATTCCGGGAATAGCTTAAAATGCGGGGAAGCATCACGTACCGGGGATCGGGAACCTTTAGAGTCCTCCAGCATCATCATCCATCCTACGAAAGGACGCGGGTTTTCTCCGAAAGCCCCTTCCCTATATGCTGTCCACAGATCGTGAGCCGTTCCAATGGCCTCTTCAGCCCTATTATTGAAGTTATTACCAAAGGAAGGCCCGACATGACTTTTGAACTCCAGCGCAGCAACCAATCGTCCATTATTAATCACCAGCATATCCCACAGCTTGGTGGGCCTGAAATAACCGGGCAAAGTGAGCACACGACGGACAAGGTGAATATCAGCATGTTCAAGGCCGTTGGCGTGAACAATATCCTTTACCAAAGCAAGAAACCCATCCATATTTTTACCGGCTGTGACGCTAGCCCGTTCGCCTTGGTCTTGCCTGCCGCTCTCAATCTGTTTTTGCCGCGCCGCTTCCCGGTTGCCCCAGAATACTTTGACGGCATCGCGGGCCTTAACCTCAAAATTTACCAGATCAATTGCCATACTCCGTTATTCACCATTCCCGCCAATTGCGGACCTTTCTTCCTTTGACATTCCATACAATGCAAACGTCGCATGATTGCAGGCTTCAACGTCTCCCGCCCTGGCTGCCTCAATGAGCGTCTTACGCATTGCCTCCGGCACGTCAGCCCATCGGGGAACCCTAATCCGCCGGAGATATTGTGCCTGGTAGCGCAAATACCCGCCCCGCATTTGAGTTGAATAGATCGTAACAAAGAGCTTTGCTATACCCGATTTCAAGACAGCCTGGAGTGCGTGTAAGTCCCATTCATTTGAGGTGATATAGTAAAGATTGTGGTGAGGGTATAAACGCCCTTCCTCATACACGATATTTGCTTCGCCCTTTATGTCGGGAATCAGCAACTTGGGGTGCCCGGCAATTTCAGGGTATATGCGGTCAATGGTCCTGTACCAGTTCTTTGGGGTTTTTCTGGCGCAATTCCGCTTGCTAATCACGTCCCTGCGTTCTTCTATGTATCGGGCCAGCTTCGGATAGTCCGACAGATTCACCAGGGAACCGTCTTCGCGAAAAGGGTTTATTACTCCCAGTCCCTGCCACCTTATTTTTCCGCTCCTGATGTCCTTGGTCGTCACAAGAGGTAGCTTGCAGTCCGGTTCAACGTCCAATGTTGTATAAAGGCCAATAAAGGCTTTATCGGCTCCCGTCGCAACGCCAATACCGACCTTGCATCCTGCCTCTTCAAGAGCTGGAAACCTCTCCTCAAGCCGCCGCACAATAGCCAGTTGGTCAAACGAATCAAGAATCCACGGCTCAGAGCCGTTCACCACACTTGCAACCTCTGTCACCCTACTTGTGACCGGAGCCGTTTCGCTTGCCAAGGACGCCGCAAGCTTGCTGAGGGTCGTCCTATTAATCGCGGGGCGGTGGGCAAGGCGGGTGGGACCGGATTGTTCCCGTGTAATGATGGTTATAGCGGGGTAAGCGTTCACTTCCGACTGAAAGGCCGCCGTGTCAACCATATCAACGTAGAACTTGAGGTGAAATCTCTCTGCCACCAACGCACGAAGCGGACCACCATAACGATTTTTCATCCAGCGATCCGCGCAAATAAAGCCGAGCGTCCCGCTCGGCTCCAAAAGGTTCAGGCTACGTTCTATGAACGGCACGTATAGATCAGCCCTGTCGTAAATAGTCTCGAAGCGTTCCCGATATTCCACCATAAGTTCACTGGGTATTTGCTCTTGCCGTACATAAGGGGGGTTGCCAACCACAAACGTGAACCTGTGCGGCATTTCCATCAGTAGAAAATCCCCCTCAATAATCCAGGCGGCAATAAGCCGCTCCGCATTAATTGGCGAAATTCCTGATTTTGTGAGAAGCTGCTTCAATTTCTCGCTGGTCTTCATGCAGGTAGCATGATCTACCTCCACTGCTCGTATTGCATCAGCAAGATCATCGAAAATGCTTGAGCCTTCATGGTTATGTTTGCCATAAGCCGTCAATAGCCGTTCAACAGCAACAAACAAGAAATTACCATTTCCGAAAGAGGGTTCAAGCAGACGGGAGAAGTGTAGCGGCTTATCAGAGGTGTATCCGGCAAGGTCCAAGATAAACTCGACCGTTTCAATGCGTGTGAAAACGGCTCCACGTTCCTTGACGCCAGTAGAGACGACTAATCCTGGCGGAGGAGATACCGGGAATAAGAAAGGTTGCCGCGCCCTAGCTTTAATGGCCTGTCTTAGCATTCGGCTTCCTCAAAAGGGGGGAGTTCAAAATTACCCTGAAATACAACGAGTTTCAGCTTTGAGTAAGAGGAGGCATACATGGCATGCCCCCTCTTACTCAACAAACGACCTGCGGCCGGTGTTGTGTTCTATTTCTTCCGGTTAGCCTGCATCAGCGACCTGATCCTGAGCCTGAGGGAATTGATCTTGATGAAGCCTTCGGCGTCGGCCTGGTTGAACACCTGATCCTTCTCGAAGGTGGCGAAATCCAGGTTGAAGAGCGAGTCGGTCTCGGACTTGCGCCCCACCGTGCGGCAGAGTCCCTTGTACAGCTTGACGCGGGCCACGCCGTTGACGCACTTCTGGGAATCGTCGATCAGGGTCTGGAGCATCTGGCGCTCGGGGGAGAACCAGTAGCCGGCGTAAATCTGCCGGGCATACTCGGGGATCAGGCTGTCGCGGATGCGCAGGACCTCGCGGTCCATGGTAATCTGCTCCACCGCCGAGTGGGCCTCGCGCAGGATGGTGCCGCCGGGGGTCTCGTAGACGCCGCGGGACTTCATGCCCACCGAGCGGTTCTCCAGCAGGTCCACCCGGCCGATGCCGTGCTGTCCGCCCAGGAAGTTGAGGTGGGCCAGCAACTGGGCCGGCGTCATCTTCTCGCCGTCCACCGCCACGGCGTTGCCGTTCCTGAACTCGATCTCCACGTACTGGGGCTTGTTGGGAGCCTTTTCCGGCGGCGTGGTCAATACGTACATCTCCTCGGGCGCCTCGGCCCAGGTATCCTCCAGGATGCCCCCCTCGAAGGAGATGTGCAGCATGTTGCGGTCGGAGGACCAGGGGCGCTTCTTGGTGACCGGGATCGGAATGCCGTTCTTCTTGGCGTAGTCCACCAGGGCCTGGCGGCTGTTCAGGTCCCATTCGCGCCAGGGGGCGACGACCTTGATGGCGGGGTTGAAGTGGTAGTAGGCCAGCTCGAAACGGACCTGGTCGTTACCCTTGCCGGTGGCGCCGTGGGAGACTGCGTCGCATTTTTCCTTGGCGGCGATCTCCATCTGGCGCTTGGCGATCAGCGGCCGGGCGATGGAGGTGCCCAGCAGGTAATGCCCCTCGTAGATTGCATTGGCGCGGAACATGGGGAAGACGAAATCCCGCACAAACTCTTCCCGCAGATCGTCGATGTAGACCTTGTCGGCGCCGGTGGCCAGGGCCTTCTCACGGATGGGGGCCAGCTCGTCCCCCTGCCCCAGGTCGGCCGAAAAGGCGACCACCTTGCAGCCGTACTCGTTCTTGAGCCATTTGAGGATGATGGAGGTATCCAGGCCGCCCGAGTAGGCCAGGACGATCTTCTTGATTTCCTGCTTCTGCGCTTTTGCCATGTTGTTCTCCCTCTAAGTTATGTATGTTGGCCCTTCATAAACTTGTCCCGAATCCGCTGGGATTTCTCCGGCATGGTCGCGTGGAAAAACTCCGCCATCATCTCCAGTCGCCGCAGCTTGTCCTCAACCGGCATACTGCGATACTCCCGGATCTGCTCCCGAGTCCGATAGTAGAGGAGGGGAGGATTTTCACCCGGTTCATTCATCTTTGATTTGTCCGAGATAGTAGACATCCGCCCTGTCCCCGAGCGCGGCAAAGAGGTCAAGAAACGAGGTCACATCAAAGCCCACCCATCAACGTCGCCATGATCGCCTTCTGTATATGCAGCCGGTTCTCGGCCTCGTCCCACACCACCGAATTCTTTCCCTCGATGACCGAGTCGGAGATCTCCTCGCCGCGATGGGCGGGCAGACAGTGCAGGACGACGGCGTCCGGTTTGGCCAGGGCCAGCAGGGCGTCATCCAGGCAGTAACCGGCAAAGGCCCGCTCCCGCTCCTTCTGCTCCCTCTCCTGTCCCATGCTGGCCCACACGTCGGTATTGAGCACGTCGGCCCCCGCGACCGCGACCTTCGGGTCGTCCGTCACGGTGATCTGGCCTGGGGCCTTGGCAGCGGCCCAAGCCAGGACCGCCTGGTCCGGCCGGTAGCCGGCCGGGCAGGCCAAGGCCAGGTCGAAGCCGAAGATGGCGGCCGCCTCGATCCAGGTGTTGGCCATGTTGTTGCCGTCCCCCACCCAGGCGAACTTCAGTCCCCCGTAGGTGCCCTTGTGTTCCACGACCGTCAACAGGTCGGCCATGATCTGGCAGGGATGGAACAGGTCGGTCAGGCCGTTGATCACCGGTACGGAGGAGTAGCGGGCGAATTCCTCCACGATCTCCTGGCCGAAGGTCCGGATCATCACGCCGTCGCAGTAGCGGGACATGACCCGCGCCGTGTCCCTGATCGGCTCACCGCGCCCGATCTGGGAGTCCTTGTTGGAGATGAACAGGCCGTGGCCGCCCAACTGGAACATCCCCACCTCGAAGGAGATGCGGGTCCGGGTGGAGGATTTCTCGAAGATCATGGCCAGGGTCTTGCCACTGAGCACGCTGTGGGGGACGCCCTGTTTCTGCTTCTCCTTCAGCTCCTGCGCCAGGGTCAACATGCCGTCGAGTTCCGTCTTGTCGTAATCGTGCAACGCCAGAAAGTGCCGCGCCATTCTTTCCTCCGTTTATGCCCCGACCTCGGCAAAAATGCCGTCGAGGATTGCAATCATCGTGTCGATCTCCTGCCTGGTGACCACCAGCGGCGGCACGAAACGCAGCACCGTGTCGTGGGTCACGTTGAGCAGCAGGCCACGGCTGTGCCCCTTCTTGACGATCTCTGCGCCGGGGATGTCCAGGCTCATGCCGATCATCAGGCCGATGCCGCGCACCTCCTTGACAAAGGGGTACTTCCTCCCCAGGTTTTCCAGCTCGCCGACCAGGTACTCGCCGATCTCCTCGGTGCGGTTGAGGATTCCCTCCTCCAGGATGGTGCGCACCGTGGCGATGGCCGCCGCGCAGACCAGGGGGTTGCCGCCGAAGGTGGAGCCGTGGGTGCCGGGCACGAAGGCGGCGGCAAACTCGTCCCTGGCCAGCATGGTGCCGATGGGCGCTCCGCCGGCCAGGGCCTTGGCCAGGGTGATGATGTCCGGGAGCACGTCGAAGTGTTCGTAGGCGAAGAGCTTGCCGGTCCGCCCCATGCCCACCTGCACCTCGTCGAAGATCAGGATCAGGCCGTGCTGGTCGCAGATACGCCGCACTTCCTGAAAATAGCCGGGCGACGGCACATTGACGCCCCCTTCGCCCTGGATCGGTTCCAGCATGACGGCGCAGGTATTGGCCGTGACGGCCGCCTCCAGGGCGGCCACGTCGTCGAAGGGCACATGCTTGAAGCCGTGCAGCAGCGGATCAAAGAAGCGCTGCACCTTCTCCTGGCCGGTGGCGGAGACGGTCGCCATGGTGCGGCCGTGGAACGACTCGGCGGCGGTAATGATCTCGTAGCGTTCGGGACCGAACTTGTCGCGGCTGTACTTCCGGGCCAGCTTGATGGCCGCCTCGTTGGCCTCCGCGCCGGAGTTGCAGAAAAATGCCTTGTCGGCAAAGGAGTGGCTGCACAACAGCTCGGCCAGCTCGATTTGTTGCGGAATCTGGTAGTAGTTGGAGCAGTGGATCAGTTCCCCGGCCTGCTTCTGCAGGGCAGCAACGACCGCGGGGTGGCAGTGCCCCAGGTTGTTGACCGCGACCCCGCCCAGGAAATCCAGGTATTCCCTGCCGTCGGCGTCCCACAGGCGGCATCCCTGCCCTTTGACCGGCGCAATAGGGTAGCGCCCGTAGGTCTTCATGATGTATTTATCCGATTTTTCTATCCATTGTTGTGTGTTCATTGCGTTTCCAATCTATGAAAAGCGATTTTTTCGTCAGGACAAGGCGATCGAGGAATGACGAGGAGGTGTAGCAGCGCTACACCGCACGAGGAGGACCGCAGATCAACGCCGGCATGGTGGAAAAGACGCATCTCATTTCACGATCTCCGTGCCGATGCCGCCGTCGGTAAATATCTCCAGCAACACGGCGTGCTCCACCCGCCCATCGATGATATGGGCCTTCTTGACCCCTTCGTTCAGGGCGTCGGCGCAGCAGACCACCTTGGGTATCATACCGCCGGTGATGGCTTCTTCCTCGATCAGGCGGTGCATGTCGGCCACGGCGATACTGCCCAGAAGCGTGCCGTTTTTGTCCTTTACCCCTTCGATATCGGTCAAGAGGATCAGCTTCTCGGCGTTCAGGGCCGCCGCCACCCGGCCGGCCACCAGGTCGGCGTTGATGTTGTAGCTCTCCCCTTCGAGCCCGACCCCCACCGGGGCGATCACCGGCAGGTATCTCCCGCTCTCCAGGGTCTTGATCAGGTCGGTGTTGACCTTGACCACATCCCCCACATAGCCGATGTCCACCATCTCTCGGGAGCCGTCCGCTGCCTTGACCTCCTGCAGCAGTTTTTTGGACAGAAGCAGGGTGCCGTCCTTGCCGGAAAGTCCGACAGCGCGGCCGCCATGCTGGTTCAGATAGCCGACGACCTCCTTGTTCACCTGGCCGACCAGCACCATCTCCACCACCGACATGGTCTCGGCGTCGGTTACCCGCATGCCGCGGACAAATTCGGAGACTATCCCGTAACGCTCAAGGGTCTGGTTGATCTGCGGACCGCCGCCGTGCACGATGACCGCGTTGATGCCCAGGGATTTGAGCATGATCACATCCAGGGCAAACGAGGCCTTCAGCCTTTCGTCCGCCATGGCATGACCGCCGTATTTGATGACAAAGGTCTTTCCCGAAAACCGCCTGATGTACGGCAGCGCCTCCATCAGCGTATTGGCTTTTCCAATCAGGTGCTCCATCATAAAGCCGTACCTTGATCCCCTAAAAATAAAACTGCCGACCAGAAAGGTGGCAGCTTACCGTAAAGCGGACAAAATCTCAAAAGGTTATTTATTGCAACGGCAGCGTCACCGTGACCGTGCTCCCCTGCTGCGGCTCACTGTCTATGTTGATGGAGCCGCCATGCTGGCGCACAAACTCGCGGGCATAGAACAGTCCCAGCCCGAAGCCCCGCACCTGGCCGGTGTTGTCCGGATCGGCCTGGTAGAATTTCTCGAACACCTTGGACAATTCCTCGCGGGGGATACCGATGCCGGTATCGGAGACAACCACATGGACGGCGTCCCCGGCATTGCTCAGCTTGATGGAAACATGCCCGGTCTCCCCGGAAAACTTGTAAGCATTCTCAATGACCTGCTGAAAGGCAAAGGTGATCTTCCCCCGGTCGAGTTGCAGCATGGGCAGCGGCAGGACGTGGAACTCGGTTTCGATACCCTCCTTGCGCTGCGCCCCGCTTATGGCCTCCGCAAGGATGCCGTTCAGGTCGCACGGCTCGGGGCTCAGCCCCTCGCGCCCCTCCATGACCTCGCTGAAGGAGAGCAGGTCCGACACCAGACGTCCCAGGTAGTGGGCTTCGTTGTTCACGAGCTTGATATTCTGGTGAAAGGCCTCATCGTTCTGGTCATAGACGCCCTGTTCCACATTCTGCAGAAAAAGCGAGATGGCGGTGATCGGCGTACGCAGCTTGTGGGAGATCAAGGAGAGAAAATTGCTTTTGAAGCGGTCAAGCCGCTTGAGGCTGGCCAATTCCTCCTTGAGCCGTTTTTTGGCCAGGGACTTCTCCACGGAGGTTCGGAGCTGCAACAGGTTGAGAGGTTTGTTGATAAAGTCGTCAGCCCCTTCCCTGAGGGCATTGAGGATGATCTCCTTCTGGGAGAACCCGGTCATAATGATCACGACCGCGTTGGGGTCCAGCGTCTTTACCTGGCTGAGCAGATCGATGCCCGACCCGCCCGGCATCATCACATCGGTCAGGACCAGGTCGCAGTGTTCCTTCTGGCAGATTTGCAGCGCCTCCGCGCAATTGCCGGCCTGAAGGACGCGGTATTCCTTGAGGACCTTTTCGCACAATTCGCGAATGACCCGTTCATCATCAACGACAAGGACCGTTGCCGGCGGATGCGACGGATGGGGGTCCTCGTTATGCAGCTTCTGCACAGTCATTGCAAAACCTGTTCACCTTGATCACATTATGGCTGGGCCAATCCCGTCAGTATCCCGGCGGCGGCGGACAAGGCCTCATCCAGCTTTTCGGGCTGGGAACCGCCGGCCTGGGCCAGTTCGGGTTTGCCGCCGCCGCTGCCCCCGATGAGAGGCGCCAGCTTCTTGATTATATCACCGGCCTTGACGGTGGCAACCAGCCCTTTGGTGACCGCCACCAGCAGGTTGGCCTTGCCCCCGATGGCCGCGCCGAGGACCACGACACCCTCCCCAAGACGATCCTTCAGCGTGTCCGAGAGATCGCGCAGCGCCTTGGCGTCCTCAACCGCCACCTTGACGGCCAGAAGCTGCATGCCCTGCACCTCCACCACCTGGGAAAGCAGATCGCCCGAGGCGGCGGAGTTGAGCCTCCCCTGCAGGGTTTCAACCTCCCGCTGCAATTCCTTCTGGCGGGCCAGGAGCCGTTCCAGCCGTTCCAGGGGATTGCCCCCTTCGGCCTTGAGCAGCGCGGCCATGGCCCGCTGTTCATCCTCCACCTGCCGGACAAACGCGAGGGCGCCGGTGCCGGTCAGAGCTTCGATACGGCGGACGCCGGCAGCGATGCCGGTCTCGGCGACGATCTTGAACAGACCGATGTCTCCGGCGGCACGCACATGGGTGCCGCCGCACAACTCCATGCTGACGTCGCCGACCCTGACCACGCGCACCGTGTCGCCGTATTTTTCGTCGAACAGCGCCGTAGCTCCGGCCTCGATGGCTTCGGCGATCTGCATCTGGTTCGTGGTAACCGGATCGTTACCCATGATGTACGCGTTGACCAACGCTTCTACCCTGGCGATCTCGTCGGCGCTCATGGCCGAAAAATGGGTAAAATCGAAGCGCAGACGATCTGCGGACACCAGGGACCCGGCCTGTTTGACATGATCCCCCAGGACCTGGCGCAACGCCGACTGGAGCAGGTGGGTAGCGGTATGGTTGCGGGCCGTGGCGCTCCGGGTGGGCAGTGCCACCTTCAGGTCGGCGGCGTCCCCCCTGTTGAGCACCCCCTCCTTCACCACCCCGTGGTGTACGATCAGATTGGGGAAGGGGCGGCTGGTGGCGCGCACCTCCAGGTGGGCGTTGCCGGTGGAGATGACTCCTTCATCCCCCTTTTGCCCCCCGGAATCACCGTAGAAGGGGGTGGTTTCGGTGATAACCCCCACCGAGTCGCCGGCAACGGCGTTCTCGACCTCAACCCCATCCCGGACGATGGCCAGTACCGGCCCGTAGACCGACATCTCGTCGTACCCCACAAATGTGCTGCGCACCCCGCGGTTGTGAAGCTCCTTGAATACCTGGGCGATGCCCTCTTCTCCCGACCCCTTCCAGTGTTCCCGGGCCTGCTCCCGCTGTTTCCCCATGCAGGCCTCGAAGCCGGCCTCGTCGATGGTGAAGCCTTCGCCCTCCACGATGTCCGCGGTCAGATCGGTGGGGAAGCCATAGGTATCGTACAGCTTGAAGAGTGTGTCGCCCGGTATGACGCTCTCGCCGGCCCCCCGCAGGGAGGCGACCTCATCGTTCAGGATGGCCAGGCCGCGGTCGAGGGTTTCCGCGAAGCGCTGCTCCTCGGCCAGGACCACCTTCTTGATGTAGGACTCCCGCTCCAACAGTTCCGGGTAGGCGTCACCCATCATGTCGCGGACCGCATCCACCGTATGGTAGAGCATCGGCTCGGCAAAGCCGAGCATCTTGGCGTGGCGGGCGGCGCGGCGCATGATGCGGCGCAGCACGTAGCCGCGCCCTTCGTTGCTCGGCAAGGCTCCGTCACAGATCAGGAAGGTTGTCGCCCGCGAATGATCGGCAATGACCCGCATGGAGACGTCGTCCTTCTCGCTGGCCCGGTACTTCTTCCCCGAGAGCCGCTCCACGTGCCGGATGATCCCCTGCAGCAGGTCGGTGTCGTAGTTGGAGATGACCCCCTGCATGACCGCCGAGATACGCTCCAGCCCCATGCCCGTATCCACCGACGGCTTGGGCAGCGGCGTTAGGACGCCGTCGCTCGATCGGTCGAACTGCATGAAGACGTTGTTCCAGATCTCCATGTAGCGATCGCAATCGCAGCCAACGGTGCAGTCCGGGCTGCCGCAGCCCGCCTCGGGCCCCTGGTCGTAGAAAATCTCCGAGCAGGGACCGCAGGGGCCGGTGTCGCCCATGGACCAGAAGTTGTCCTTTTCTCCGAAGCGGAAGATCCGCTCCCGGGGGATTCCCTCCTGGTGATGCCAGATGTCGGCCGCTTCGTCATCGTCGTTATAGACGGACACATACAGGCGGTTTTTGTCCAGCCCCAGGTCCCTGGTCAGAAACTCCCAGGCATAGGCGATGGCTTCCTTCTTGAAGTAGTCGCCAAAGGAGAAGTTGCCCAGCATCTCGAAAAAGGTATGGTGGCGGGCCGTGCGCCCCACGTTTTCCAGGTCGTTGTGTTTGCCCCCGGCGCGTACGCATTTCTGTGAACTGCACGCCCGGGTGTAGTCCCGTTTCTCCATGCCGAGGAAGCAGTCCTTGAACTGGTTCATGCCGGCATTGGTAAACATCAGGGTCGGGTCGTTCTTGGGGATGATGCCCGAACTGGGCACCACCGTATGGCCCCGGTCGGCAAAAAACTTGAAAAAGCGCGCGCGAATCTCGTTCCCAGTCATCGGTCTCCTCATACACACATCATGGTTTTAATTGGTCAATCCTGAACTGCAGCAAATCCGGGTGCGGAGCCATGGAGGCGTCACGAATCCAGATAGATATCGACCTTCAGCACCTTCATGATCGTCCCGAGCCCAAACCCGCGGCGCTGCAAAAAGGCGATTACCCGGCGTTTCTCGCGATCATTGGCTGCGGAAAAGACAAAACCGGGAAAGCGCCGCTCCATGACGCCACGCAGGTCGTCCCGTTCGTCGCGCTCCTGGCGGAACCGTCCCAGCACCTCATCGACAAGCTCGGCCGGAACCCCGCGACGGCGCATCTCCAGGCGGAGGCGCGGACCAAAGAAACGGCCTCCCGCGACGGCCATCTCGGCGAAACGCTCGGCAAAACGGCGGTCGCTGAGCCACCCTTCGCTCTCCAGGCGGGCCATTGCCGCCGTAACCGCCGTTTCATCCAACCCCCGCCGGGCCAGTTTCTCGCGCATCTTTGCCGTTGTGTAATCCCGTGCGGCAAGCAGCTTCAACGCATCCTGGAAGGCCCGCTCCGGGGACGACGGTTCAGAACTTTTCAATGTCAAGCTTCCGGTGTTCGCCGGCATCCTCCTCGTGCGCCTCGAAGCTGTCCCAGGAGGCATCCGAGGTGGAGGAGATGCCGGACACCTTGAGGGCGAAGTCGTCCGGGTTCGTACTCTGGCGCAAGGCCTCCTCGTAGCTGATCAGGCGGGCGGTATAGAGTTTCATCAGCGACTGGTCGAAGGTCTGCATGCCATAGGTGACATAGCCCTGGGAGATGGCGTCGTGGAGTTGCTTGGTCTTCTCCTTGTCGTCGATGTACTCCTTGACCCTGGCCGTGCCGAGCATGACCTCCACGGCCGGAACACGCCCCTTGCCGTCGGCCCGGGGCACCAGCCGCTGGGAGAGCACCCCCTTGATGATGCCGGACAACTGGATGCGTACCTGACGCTGATGGTACGGCGGGAAGACGCCGATGATACGGTTGATGGTCTCGGCCGCGTCCATGGTGTGCAGGGTGGACATGACCAGGTGGCCGGTCTCGGCGGCGGTCATGGCGGTCTCGATGGTCTCGTAGTCGCGCATCTCCCCCACCAGAATGACGTCCGGATCCTGGCGCAGGGCACCCTTGAGCGCCGCGGAGAAGCTCGGTGTGTCGGTGCCCACCTCCCGTTGGCTGATGATGCTCCTGTTGTCCCGGTGGAGAAACTCCACGGGATCTTCGATGGTGATGATGTTGGCGGTGCGGTTCTGGTTGATATGGTCGATCATGGCCGCCAGGGTGCTCGACTTGCCCGAACCGGTGGTGCCGGTCACCAGGATCAGGCCGCGCTCCTCCTGGCAGATCTTCTTCAGGACCGGCGGCAGGTTCAAGCCCTCCAGCGTCGGTATGGTGAAGGAGATGGTACGGAATACCATGGCCACCGTGCCGCGCTGGCGGTAGGCGCTGACCCTGAAACGCCCCAGCCCCGGCACGGCATAGGCCAGGTCCACCTCCGAGTTTTCCTCGAACAGGCGGCGCTGGCGGTCGTTCATCATGGCCTGGCACATGTCCACGACCACATCCGGCGAAAGGCGCTGGGTGTTGGGAATGGGGTGCAGCCGGCCGTCGATGCGCACGATGGGCGGCAGGCCGGTTTTGATATGAATATCCGAGCCTTTGGCCTTGACGGCGATAGTCAGAATTTCGTCCAGATCCATGCATGCCTCCCCAACTCGGGTGGTATCAGGCTTAACAGATTGCCGAAAAACCCAGGCTGTTCAAAAATAGTCAGATCGTCGCACCCACAGAAGGCCCTGAGGAGGCGTAGCAGCGCTACGCCGCACGAAAGGGCCTTCGAGGACGGCGGCGAGATGGCTGTTTTTCAACAGCCTCTTATTCGGCCGGAGCCGGGCCTTTAACCAGTGCCAGCAGTTTTCCCTCAATCTCGGCCAGGGTCTCGGGGTGTTCGGTCAGCCAGGTGCGGGAGTTCTCGCGCCCCTGGGCGATCCGTTCCTTGCCGTAGGAGAACCAGGCGCCGCTCTTCTCGATGATCCCCTTGTCCACCGCCAGGTCGAGAACGTCGCCGGTGCGGGAGATCCCTTCGCCGTAAAGGATGTCGAACTCGACCTCCTTGAAGGGAGGGGCGACCTTGTTCTTGACCACCTTGACGCGGGTCCGGGAGCCGATCACCTGATCCCCCTGCTTGAGGGTGGCGATCTTGCGGATATCCATGCGCACCGAGGCGTAAAATTTGAGTGCGTTCCCGCCGGTCGTCGTTTCGGGGTTGCCGAACATGACGCCGATCTTCATGCGGATCTGGTTGATGAAGATCACGCAGCAGTTGGACTTGCTGATAATACCGGTGAGCTTGCGCAGAGCCTGGGACATGAGACGCGCCTGGAGCCCCACATGGGAGTCGCCCATCTCGCCCTCTATCTCGGCCTTGGGCACCAGGGCCGCCACCGAGTCGATCACCAGGACATCGATGGCGCCGCTGCGCACCAGGGTCTCGGCGATCTCCAGCGCCTGTTCGCCGGTATCGGGCTGGGAGACCAGCAGGTCATCGGTCTTGACCCCCAGCTTGCGGGCGTAGCCGATATCCAGCGCGTGCTCCGCATCCACAAATGCCGCAATGCCGCCGGTCTTCTGGGCTTCCGCCACAATGTGCAGCGCCAGGGTGGTCTTGCCGGACGATTCCGGACCGTAGATCTCCACCACCCGGCCACGGGGCACCCCGCCGACCCCCAGGGCCATGTCCAGGGAGATGGCGCCGGTCGAGATCGCCTCCACGCCCGGCAGTACTTCGTCATTGCCCAGGCGCATGATGGCGCCCTTGCCGAACTGTTTCTCGATCTGGCTCAGGGCCAGTTCAATCGCCTTGTTTTTCTCCTGCATAGTCGTATGTCTCCTGAAAGTGGGATGGCCGTGAACGGGATGGAAAGGGGTGTTAGGGTATCATATCCGGCGGTTTTCCCGCAAGGATTTATGAGGTTGTTGAAAAACTCAGGTTGTTCAAAAATAGTCAGATCGTCGCACCTGCAGTATAATCGCCCGGCGATTATCGGTGACGAAGCGCGAGCTACGTTCATCCCGCAGGGACAGAACCGGAACGGTTCTGCTAAAAGCCTCGCGGAGGCGTAGCAGCGCTACGCCGCACAATTCAGCTTGCTTAATTGGACCGCGAAGGCGCCCGAAGGGTGAGGCCGCAGGCCTCAGTCACAAAAGGGC
>Ga0207836_1000031_pt1 | contig 60279 bp, 59 predicted proteins | sample LuqExpMetageno18_FD_187776 | JGI IMG/M metagenome (GOLD analysis project Ga0207836, IMG submission 187776) | Tropical forest soil microbial communities from Luquillo Experimental Forest, Puerto Rico - Sample 18 (SPAdes) | ecosystem: Environmental > Terrestrial > Soil > Tropical forest ...
CAAATCGTCTTGCTGTCTTAATCATTCCGATAATTGTTTTGGTTGAAACCTTGTCGCTTTCTAAGCCAGTTGCTGCTCTGATATCATCCACGAGAGTTTCTGCATTGTCGTTCAAAAATTGCAGTAAATTGTCATCTACTGGTGTACCATTCTTTGGTAGTTTTTCGACCAAGTTAGCAATCTGAGTGGCATCAACAGATCCTTTTGAGATATCTTTCACAAAACTTACCAGTTCTTGTGTTCCCAATGCCTGTTCTGCTCCTGCAGTGATTTCAGTCTTGCTGTTAGATGCGCCCATCTATATACTCGGCGGGCCTAAGAAAATCGAAATAGAAAATATCAAATTGGTTCCCAATATGCAAAAAAGTAAGTCATCAAAAATTATGATTTTGATTAATTTATCGGTTGACATATAACAACCATGAATAAGAGCAAACAGGAGATATATTGCAAATACATTGATTACCTGGATGATAATTACTCTGATTTCAGATTTTATTTGGATAGAACCTGCACAAAGTCTGCACTCAAGTTACCAAGGGACAAAAGTTTCAACGGAATCACTATCCTTGTTCCAGATGGAAAGGAAATAAAAGCAGAACTAGAGAAAGCATTGAATTCATCCGACGACAATGCATGGAAGAGAGGTCCAGAAATATTGAAGAATTGTATCATTTACGGACATTATCCTAACGCAGAAGATTGGAAGGCACAACAAGATGACATTGTTACTAGTAATCGTACAAAATTACAGATCAAGGAAATCTCTGGCGATTCTGTTACCCTCGAGGGAGGCTGTAAGATCGTCAAAGACACAAAATTCAGACAGGCATATCCAGAACAATCTCGTAAGGTTGCATTGTGGATTATTAAGAGTGGAATCCCTGTTAACTCCGGTATTCCTGCCGATTATAAGTATGCCTCTAGAAGTATGGCATCAAAGAAAGGTTCTCATGAAATCCCAATGAATGAAAATGCTGCTCTGAGAAACAGAGAACTGTACTTCCATGCTATCGTTTCAGCATATGATTGTGTCATTGATAATGCAAAGATAGGCAAAGAAAGATACCGTTTGCCATTGTTAGAGTACTCTGCAAGTTTGATTAGTTTCATCATGAACTCCGCCGAATACAGTAAATATTTACCAGATGCCATGACAGTCTGTAACATGGGTTACTCAGACATTGTGTTCTTGCTAGAGCCATACTGTAGTATTACACCATTGTTGCCTGATGCATTGATTGATTCTTGGTGGATCGCTGCGGAAAGCGTTGGAATTGCCCAGACATACAAAGTTGCATTTGACACAGTGAAAGGATCTGGAGCTGCATGTTTTACTATGCGTGACAAAATCACGCAAGCATTCAACAATCACAGAATGCAACATGAAGCCAGCTTGATGACATTCAGTAACATGTATGAAATGTATAATACTCTGTGCGACAAAAATGAGCTCTTTAATGTCAAAGACATTTTCCCAGACAGAGTTCGTCAGAGATACAAGACATATCCATGGCTAAAACTCAATGAAGATGACAGACGATTTTATTGGGAAGTTAGATTCATGAATATGGAGCAATTGCATGGTAATGCCAAAAAAGATCTTGCCGATGTTCTCACAAGCATTGCTATCTTTGGTCAACATAAAGGCACATTGAACACATTGTCAACTCTTGTTGTTAACGCAGTCAAGGCAAGAAAGCATCTTACAGGCGCCCTCGAAACAGCTATTATGCCTGTATATTATAGCAATCTTGCACTCTATATCCCAGGATATAAACCATTACCAGATCACGAATCAAACATCCATAAACAAGGTGAGTATGAGTTTATGGATTATAACGCCTATAACCTAAGCGTTATCGAAGGCGTTTATAGAGATCTGGTTCCAGACATCAACGCACTTAACAGAATGGCACTAAGTGTAATGTTTAAAGCCGACAGACGCTATTTGAACACCGGTATGTAAAAAAATATTAACGGCTATGCTTTCATAGTATAACATATCCGACTTTCTAAGTCTTCTTTTTTGCTTCAACAAAATATACTTTGTTACACAGCATGTCTCAGACAGTTTTACTAATTTTTGTAGTAATCGTTATCATCCTTATTGTATACATCATCAACAAAATACGATCTGGGCGACGAGAGAGTATAGATACAACTTTAAATACTCCTACTATAGCACAACCGCCAGCGATGGTTGTCAAAAAGAATACCTATACAGGAATGCCGGCAAATGACACTATTTCAGTAGACAAAGATTTCATTGTATACCATGATTCAATAATTGCCACAGAAGAAGACCCACACATAATCCCGGATGAATCAATCACCGCCGACAATTGTCTTGATTTGTGTCGTAAGAATGATGCCTGTCGAATGGCTGTTATGTATGACAATCGTGATGCATGTAATCCACAGAAGTCATGTAAACTATATGACTTCCAACAGTCACCAGGTCATGTTATATATGCAACAGATCCATCTCAACACGGCAATGCTGTGATACCAGATATGTCGCTGAGCTTAACAGGAGCTACAGTATATTCTGTGTCAGATAGCATTGCATGTCGGCAGATTGCTGGAAACAGACCAGCAACATTCTTTGTGGATCCATTCAACAGAATGTTTTGTGCTGTAAAAGGCTCAACTCGCGCATTAGGAGATACTTACATTAAACGACCAGCACAAGCAACCACCAAGTAATAACGCAGCAAAAAAGATACATATTGAAACATGATATGTCATGTCGCGTTATATTGCATTGCATGATTATCCGTATCCGACTAACTTGTCAACGAAGTTGTTGCCCATCCACAAGAAATAAGCTTTACTAGAATCGTCTGCAGGTGCAGGTTGATGTCCATGAATATGCTTGTATTTGGCGCCTGTCAATTCTGTCAATCGCACAGCTTCCGTGATAAGACCTATGTTCAACCGATCTTTGAGGAGGTCTGGCTTCTTGACCCAATTATAATACCACAAAGTAATAGATTTGATGGAATATTCTGAATCAGACACTATCATAATTTTTCCTTGAGTGTATTCTTGAACCATTTTTAGGGCATCGACGATCGCAGTCAACTCAGCAATGTTGTTTGTGGATAATTCTTTGCCCTTATGGCTACTATAACCGAGATTTGTTTGAAGGGCATTAAATATAGCAAATCCAGATGCACCTTCTCGTTTCGTCGACCCATAACCACCATCCGTAAATATCCACAATGTTGTATGTTTACCAACAGTAGCCCAATTAATCGGACAACGACCAGTCGACATAATATGCTTGTTTGCGCGCCAAAATACATCTGTGTGATTCCAGTGACGTGGATCATTAGTGTCGTTATTTATGGTGCTCTTACGACTTGGATGATACCAGTTGTATGCGACTTCAAATAATGGACTTAATTTCTGTGCCTCTGTACCGAGAAGTATTCCACAGACTCGTCCTTTAGAGGCTTTGATTATTGTACGAATCAATTCAAGAACGCATGGTCCGTCAGAATTAACCAACAACAAACCTTGATCACGCCATGTTCCAAGATAGCCGTCTTCAACAAAACGCATATTATCTTCTTCGTGAGAGTCTTCTCCCTTTAACGCAGCCAATATGATTTGTTTAACTGATCCAGTCGCCTTCTGACCTTTGCGATAAGAAAATGCCATAGCAGTTATTTTTTCTGGATCAGGATAGGAATCCTGTCCGACTAATATTGCCTTAACATCATGTACTGTAGTCATTTTACCGAATAATTCATCCAAATCCATTTGCTCTGATAACTCAGGCATATATTTCTCTAGGAGAACTTCGTAAATTAATCTTAGGTCATCATTTTTATGCTCCCCAGAAATAGGTGCCTTTGATTTATTGCGTTGCATTGCAATACTTAATGTAGATACTTTTGGTGCTGATGCGCGCTTTGACATTATTCTCTTGGGTAAAGGCGTATAAATGTGTAGTATTGATTAGTTTATCAGCAACTATTAGTATTCAATTTTTTAATTTCTTGGGGTATATATAACATGCTCCTCAAACGAATTGGCTTATTTATTGCTGTCATCATAGTATTGATGCTTACATATCAGTACGGAACAACATTTGCTAGTGATCCAAAAACTCTGTGGTTCCTAGGTGTAATTGCCGCCATTCTTATTTACTGCGCTAAGTTGCTGTATGACGACTATAATAGAGATCTGTTGACAGAACGTCAGTATTCTGGAAGCTTTAAACAAGCAGTAGAAATGCTGTCTGGTACGGATTCAATGTAACCACCGTAATCACATAACAGCATTCTCGACTAGACTTCTTTTTTGCGCAAAATTGATTCATTCCGGAACTAAACAATCTAACAACTGACTATGGGCAACGATATTTCCATAAAAATCAAGAAAGCACGATTCGATGATTACATCACTAACCATATACTAATGTACTTACCATATACGCGCTATATGTCTCTCAACAAAGAATATTATTCTCTTGGGCTAACTATGATTTCTCGCGAGAATGCAAAAAAGATACTTATGAGAATCATATTCAGCGATTTTTATGAACATGAACAACTATTAGATTGTGTAGCATCTATTGCCAAACAGAGTTTTGCTACATACGACATGTCGATATCTTTATCATATTTTGTTATACTATACAAACATGGATTCTTTCCACCGAACATTTTGGCGAGAATGTTATTAACCACTAAATTCGAAAATATCCATAAAATTATACTCAGAGATGATTCTCTTGTGAAATTGTTCCCGTGTTATGTGATAATGTATTCAATACGCAAACGTGACATAGAACTATTTGCTAAGATGATGTCTCATACCGAAATAACATTTAGCGAATTTAGCCATATTTGTCTAGATTTGCCTCCGGATGAAATTATAAAATTTATTAATATTGCTAATGAATACCAAAATATACATGAATTGTTAATCCATGTGATATTTCGTATTGTGGTAAAACATAATCGCGATAGCATAATTAATATTATCCAGAATACAACCGCAAGAAGTGTATTAACAAGTGAGTTATTACGAGAAATTATGGTTCAACCAAGAGATAAAAGGTATGTAGATTTGGTTGAAAAATAACAACACTAGTTTCTTTTTTGTGTAAAATTGATAGGTCCGGCATAATCAAAACAACTGACTATGGGCAACGATATTTCTACAGAAATCAAGAACGCGCAATTCGATGATTACATCACAGAATACATCTTGATGTATCTACCATACACACGCTATATGTCCCTTAACAAAGAATACTATTCTCTTGGGATAAAACAGATTCGTTATGATGATGCAAAAAAGATACTAACAAAAATCATATATGGCAAATCTCTAGGACACGAACAACTATTAGACCATGCTGCATCTATTGTACGGCACATAAGTATTACATTTAACAAATCTATGCCTTTGTCGTATTTTACTATATTGCATAAACACGGAATCATACCTACACATGTATTGGCGCAACTATTAATAAATCCAGATTTCGAACATTTCCATGAATATATACTCAGTGATAGTTTTCTTGTGAAAACATATCCAAATTATGTGATATCGTATTCCATACGCAAATGTAACACAGACCTTTTTGCGGAGATAGTATCTTATACCGAGCTAGAATTAAACGATATCAGACATATTTGTCTATATTTGCCTCCAAACGAACTCATAAAATTTATCGATATTGCTGTCGAGCACCAAAGTATACATGTATTATTGACCAACGTAATAATTAATGCTGTGATTAACCATAAACGCGACGACATAATCGATATTATCCAGGACACAACTGCTAGAGGAGTAATAACAAATGAGTTACTGCAAGAAATCGCAGTCCTACAGAGCGATATGCGATTTGTAAACTTAGTCGAAAAAATAAGATAACTATAATGGCATCACTAGTCTCTTTTTTGAGTAAAATTGATATCTCTGTTATGATAATCAAACAATTCGATATGGGCAACGATATTTCCGCAGAAATCAAGAAAGCGCATTTCGATGACTATATCACAGAATGCATTTTGATGTACCTACCATATACAAGTTATATGTCCCTCAACAAAGAATACTACTCTCTTGGACTAATGCAAATCCATCACGAAGACGCAAAAAAGATACTAACAAAAATTATATACAGTGGATCTCCAGGACATGAACAATTGTTAGACTATATAGCACAATTCATGCGAAGCGGCTCTATTATGTTTAATAAAACCATATCTTTATCATATTTTACTATATTACATAAGCATGGATTTGTGCCTACACATGTATTGGCGCAACTATTAACAAACTCCGACTACGAACATATCCATGAATATATACTCAGTAATGATTCTCTCGTGAAAGAGTATCCTCATTCTGTGATATTTTATTCGATTTATACACGTAACATTGAACTATTTACCGAGATGATTTCTTACATAGATTTAGCAACATATGAACTTAAACATATTTGTAGAGATCTGCCTTCAGATGAAGTCATAAAATTTATCAATGCTGTCATCGAACATCAAGGTATACATAGATTATTAGCCAATGTGATTATTGATATAGTAGTCATACACAATCGCAATGATATTATCGATATTATTCAGAACACTAATGCCAGAAGAATAATAACAAATAAGTTACTTCAAGAAATTACTGTCCGACAAAGAGATATGAGATATGTAGACATGGTCGAAAAAATAAGATAGTCATAGTAATGATACTAGTCTCTTTTTTGCGTAAAATTGATAAGTTCGACCAAACAATTAATAATGGGCAACGATATTTCCACAGAAATCAAGAATGCACAGTTCGATGACTATATCACAAACCGTATACTAATGTACTTGCCATATACATGCTACATGTCTCTCAACAAAGAATATTATTCTTTTGGATTAACGATGATTCCACGGCGTAATGCAAAAAAGATACTCATACGTATTATAACAGAATCAACAGAAGGACATGAAAAACTACTAGATTTAATGGCATCTGTATTATACACAAAGATATATCTTTCGGATAAACGAATATCTTTGTCATACCTAAAAATTTTGCATACACACCCAGTTACTATGGATTATGACCTGAGTAATATGTTGATGAAGAATAAATATGAACACCTCCATGAGTTTATAGTCACCAGCACCTCTGTTCCGCAAAACTATCCACATACTGTGTTAATGTACGCAATAAAGATTAATTACTTCCCATTATATTCTGTCATGTTATATCAAACAACGTTAAACCATAGTGATGTTCTTAATATTTGTATGGACCTATGCCCTAGTGATACTATAAGATTTATTAACGCTGCATATAAACATCATAATATTTCTATACACCTAAAATCTGCTATATCTGAGATGATATTAATGTACGAACGCTACGATATAATTGATACAATCAAAAAAACAAACATTAGAGATAATATCATCCAAGAATTATTGATAAAATATAGCCGAAAGAGCGATTCATAGTTTCTTTTTTGCGTAAAATTGATGTTCATCACAACCTACAAATACGAATGGGAAACGACATCTCAAAAACGATCAAAAAATATACCTTTGATAAATACATCGCGGCACATATCTTGATGTATTTGCCATACACAAAATACATGGTCGTTAACACAGAGTTATATTGTGCGTCACTAAAGCATATTCCGCCAGATACATGTATCAGACTTTTCAACAAAATCGTCAGATGTAATTCGCCTGGGCATGAAATATTACTGGAACATACTATACAGCATGTTAGTATGCTAGTGTCATCCTTGACTAATAAGATACCACAATCATACTATGTATTGTTGATACTACATAGTAAGATTAGTTGCCGACATTTGGCAGAAATGTTACTGCAAAAAGAGTATGCTTATATACACCAATCAATCCTAGACCTGAGTAATGTCCTTAAAACATATCCTGGACACGTCATCGGACACGCAATTAACACAGGAAACTATGAATTGTATGCAAGCATCATCCCACATATTCATCCAACGCAATATTGTATCAAGTCAATTCTGAGAGATTTGGATAAAGATAAGGTCAATTCGTTCATTGAAATAACCTATGTGCACCATGCCATTGACCAAAAAATATATCAAGCAATAGTAGATCTTGCTACAGAAGAAAATATACCAGCAAAAAATATAGTTGCAAAGATAGATTGCACAGGATCGTTTTTATTTGGTAGAGATTAATAGGTGGCTGTCCAGCTATGATCTTCATCACCACAATAATCAGGATCGACAGAAATAGACTTTAATACTTCTCTGATGTCGCCGTAGATTACATGTTCATCGTCAAAACCAACATATGAGTAATCTTTTTCTTGTGGCTCAGTGCTTACTGCAGGTGTAGTTGCAGTCGCAGTCTTTTTTTCTACAGTTGCATCACCACTTACTCCAATTTTACCCGTGTCATCAACAGTCCAATAAACCTTGGAATAATCATCCAAATCGCCTACAGGTATTCCTGTGCTAGGATCAATATATACATCACCTGTGCTAGATACAACCGCAGCGGGAATAATCTCTACAGGCTTAGCCTTGTCTACAGGAATATCTCTTGTAAGACTGCATGTCCAATACATGTTTGCACAGATTCCATCGATAATTTCGACCTTAGTGCTATTAATGCTCTCTGGAATGCTGATTACGTGTACGACCTCACCATTAATTTTTTGTACAGTTGTTGTAATTGTATCATCATTGGACTTAGCAAACATGTATTTTTCTGGTGGATTAACCAAAACAATGGCATGTCTATCGTTGTCATCATAATAAGCCAAAAAGTCATCGCCCTTAATATGACCACCAAACAACAGTTGTTGATTCTTAATCACATGATAGCTCATTTTGAGCGCCTTGCTAATCTTGACTGTAGCTTCGCCTACGACCATCATGCCATATTTCAAAGTAGGATCTACGACAACCTTAAATTCTGATCCATCCGGGCAATAGACATCAATCTTTCCGTTACCAATCTTGGTAGAATAACTAAATTCTGCGTTATATTTGTTGGTATTAACCAAATTATCTGGCGCATATGCGATCTTTCGTACTACAATCTTCGACATAAGAATAGTATAATTTGACCAATAGATTATTGTCTAATTATATATCAATGGATAACATTGACTATGATTTTTACGAAAAACCGGCTACAGAGAATTTGTTGTGGTCGCTCATAAAAGATGGATTCAAAATATTCTTAGTGGTCGTAGCCATAATTGTGGTCATATACTTTTTAGTTTCATTGTTTTCTAGAAAAACTGTCTCAAAAAAACGACCCAGAATATTAGCACGTAAACCGTACATGAAACTTGCGACCGATGCTCAGGGCATAGTGATGTATGCACATATGTTTAATCCCGATGATCCATTGGTTTTATTGTACAACAGACCAGACGTAGTTGTCGGTAATAAAGCAATCAAAGCCGAAGTATTGCGCAGAATACATAATGTCTTGAATGATGATGACTTCAATGATATGGAAATGCTGGAGAGAATTGTCAATATTAACGAAGAATTAAACCTTGATGACGAAATTGCCGTTATCGCTCCTCAGGTAGCAGAAAGAATAGGCCATAATAATACAGCAACATTTGATGCACGCGCTATAGACGTAATGCGGCTAATGGATGATTCACAAAATGTACATGACCCAACTGTAATCAAACAACTCAATAAAACTATGGATACCTATTCAATAACCGGTGATGTACAATCACACGAAGATCTCAGAAATAGCTTTAATGATACCCTCGATAGAATGATTCACAAGGATGAAATCAGCGAAGAACGAGCTGCATTCGCTAAACGCACATTTGAGGTAATGCTTAATTCTGCCGGAACATGTTCATCATATCGAGATAGACGTGAATCTGAGATACTTCAAACAACATGGGGATCAGCCGATACATATGATAAGCGACATAATATCATCCTCGGATTGGCCGATGCTGCATCAGGTGGAGGTACTGTATGTATGAATGGTCGTATAGCACGTGTGTTGGGAGCTAATACAGTACAAGCATCTAGTGCTGAGTTAAAGTCCGCAGTTTATTCGTATGCAGGAAAAGTAATGACAGAAGGTGGTCGCTTCGAGCTAGTCGAAAATTATATTAATGATGTCGGCGGATTTACAGATCAACAACGCGAGTTGATAACTGCAGAATGCCGTGCTGTTTTTGATGATCAAGATGAATCATCTGATCAAATGGAGCCAGAAGAATTGCCGACAGTAACTCCACCCACATCTATTGCAACGGTTCAACAAGAACCTATTTCACAGATATCAGCCGACACAACACCATTGCCAATTACGGATGTTAGTCCTGCAGAACAAAATACAACGCAATAATCAAAAAAGACAACTGTGAATACCACAGATACAATTTATTGTGTATTCATGTTACATTTATTTTTTGCCGGCATTAGCTTGAGCCTGTGCAGCTTTGATTGCTTGATCTCTTTCCCAAGCATCGATTTCGAATACCTGGCGAATATAAGCGTCCATGCTTGCTACATCTCCGAATGCGCCTGGATGTGATGTCTTTGAACCATCGGACTTTACACAGATATATGTAGGATATGCACTAATTCCTGTGGTTGGGTTTTCTTGGCAGTTAACTCTTTCGAAGGTCAACTTGTCGCCATATTTTACAGCCAATGAATCAAATGCTGGGATATCGGATTTACAGAATCCACACCATGGGACATAATACATGATTACTTTCTCACCTGGTTGCGCAAACCCTTCTCTAAAGTATTGTATGACACGTACAATTACCACTATCAATAAAATCATGTTGATGAACATAATCACAAGTACTGGTGGTGATAGCCATCCAAGATTTTCTGCGATAGCGCCCGGCACAGCGGTAATGCTGCCGATTACATTGTTAATTGCGTCCATTTATTGTTGTTATAATGGTATACACAAAACAAAATGAAACATTTATTTTGTTGTTTTGGAGCAAACACAAATCGATCAGAATCTGCTAGCCAATATTTGATGCGAACACAGGAAAAAAGAAATAGCCGCGACATTAGTAGTAACAAAAAAACTAGTCGAAGACAATAATACACGCGTCGATATATGCATCACGATTTATTTTTGGTGCATTAAATCGACCGATAGCGTTGAATATTTTCATGGCAATGTCATTTAGGTAGCTGTCTTTATATCGGTCCATTATTGTGCATGTAGTATCTATTTCTATGTACGGCTCATCGACAATAGGCAAAGACCGCTCAGAGAAGTATGTCCGATAATATTTTGTGTCTATACGTTGATTAATAGAATTGTAAAATATCAGTCCCTGGTCAATAGGTCTATAATATGAAGACTTACATTTTGTATCATCACTATAAACATGTTTTTTGATATCATTCTGTGACCGATGGTCAGCAACAAATTGTGTATAACTACTCCTCCAATATTGATGGTGCATAATGATCTCTTTTTTGGTTACTATGAGCTGAACTTCCGGATTTACTCCAGCCATCCAGACATATTTGGTAATAAACTCCATCAAATCACCTAGCCCAGTAAAATATTTTATTGGTACTACAGGGTTATTATTGATGATCTCAAATATATTATCACATGTTATATTATGCCTGCACACTGGTCGGACACTAAAGTCGTTAGAAATCCTGTATACAATCTTTGTGTCATATGAGTTATGCATCTGATACAATCTGCCCCGTAATAATGCAAACGCCGTACCTTTGCGATTCTTGAAAAATTCCCTAATCGCGGAGTCATTCATTTTTTGTGTAATACATATTCCCCAAAGAAATCAATTTTCATGTTTTTCGAGACTAATACCTCACATAGCCTCGATCTGGATATCTTTGTGTGCGTTGTTGTTGTGTTGCGTTATTGTATGGATTCCAATCGAATGTACCTCCACTTGGCGGTGTTATGTACTTATTACCTGCGATAGGCTGTGTTTGGCATGACATTGTTCGAATGCCGGAATTAACTGGGGGCAAAACATTGCCACAGTGTGGTCCAGGTCTACGAAACACAGAATTTTTAGCTGTACCAGAACCATCATTTATACGAGGATCGTTTTGTTGGCCGTATGCTGGATCAAATAATGGATTGCCGATAGGCAATTTCTTCGGCATAGTATATCTTTGTCGATTTCCGATGCATGGCATTCTGTTTATCTTGCTTCGTGCCACACGTCCCGTTGATCTTATAGGTTCCTCAAATGTATCATCATAAAAATCTGCAGAAACATCATACTTTAGCGGATTCAGTTCGAACGGAAAACGTTTACGGCCGCGATCGAATCTTGCTGCCACATCGAGACTGTTACTGTCTCCCATACAGTCTTCATTGTCATTATTTGTGTACCTCGTTCTTTGCATTAACGCAGATGCATAATCTTCTGCTGGGTTACTATCTTCATCAATACGTTGATTAGCTCCCATAAATGTTTGCCACAAACAATAATCTTCTGATTTCTTATAATCATCTTCATTTGATGTGGCAAATTCCATGTCTTTATTTAGCTGACGAGAATCACTCAGCTCTAGAATATTTCTGCTGACTCGCATTGGTCTCCAATTATGTCCGATTGCGCCATCTTGATCAACACGATGATCGAAGTCTGTGTAATTGTCATACGCGCCAGTCATCTTTTTTAGACGTTCCATTGGCTGATGTTTTACAGAACCATAAAAATCACGAGAATTGTATAATCCATGATGCTGATAATGAGTCATGTATTTATACTCGGAACCCAAACAAATATTGGGATATAAAATTCATTGCTGCTTATTCCCCCCCATAATTACTCAAGGTTTATTTGGATATGTAAAGGGTATCACTGGAACTGGTTTCTCTCCTATTACCCCAATGATAGATTCTGTCGAGCGAGACCATGCGATTGCGATTATTATGATCAATATCACCAAAATAAATATTAAGACTTGCATTATATAATGTCGGAAACCAAAAGACCAGACATAATTGATTTGTTGCTATACGCCGTCGCTAATAGTGATCATATCTCTACGCTCAGAAAACAGTGGTTGGTTGTATATACTCCCGCAAAAGTATACAGAATTAATCCTGGAGTATCGATAATTATAGATGAATACTATCTTGAGTTCGAATCAATACGACGATACATAGGAAACTGGTGTGTAGACTATACATGCGATCATCTGCCGGATGAACATGCGCTGTGTCACAGTTTCTTTGTAATCGATTATGTGAGTCATTTACAAGACATGCACATAAGCGCGATGTAATCATTATCGGGATGAAAGAGAATGAGCAAAAAAATTATTGCACACAACAACACGTCTTCTTTTTTGCGGTAAAATATTCATCAATATCTTTTCTTGTGTATGTATACAATTTATCCTCTACTCGATTATACAAAAGGTTGTTATTCAGGAGGAAATATTCATGATCTATCCTGAACTGCATATGCATTTCCATGTGAAAGAACTTATGCCGCTGTCCATTTCTAAGTACGGCAATCTTCACTCGACTCTTGTCTGTTTCTTCGATTGTCTGAACGAGAAACATGACGTGGTAGTTGTCTACATCCACAAGAATACATATTCCTTTTGAGCTATCATAGTAGCCATATGCTATATTTTTAGGTATCTGTGATGTATCCGTGACATAACGATATGCCAATAGATTCATGACAGTTTTGGTGGCTCCGATAACACACATATTTTTTGTGGGAGATTTTTTAGTTGTTATGCATATCTTGACTATATCGCCTGACACAGTATCGGTACAAGTCATTATTGCATAATGACATTCTTCCACAAAAATAATTCTATCGACATATTTGTTCATTACATCATAATCACCCACACCAAACATATTCCATAGCAAGGCTATCGAGCAGTATTTCGTTGGTACGAAGAACATTTTTGTTGCTTTCGTCCATAAAACTATGCGTCGGATTTCATTGAGACAATCATCTGCTGCAGCACACCATTGTTTTGATACAATGCGACAGGCGCATAGTTCTTGGAAATTGCAGTAACGCATAGAACAATACAAAATGTCATCATACATCTGTGGAATGCTGAGTGTCTGGGTCATTTTGTTTCGATTACTCAGAAATCAATTTTTTCGGACAAACAATCAGGCGCCGATTACGTTTGCATGAAACACTTCCATAGTCGCTGTTGTAGATACTCTTGGATCTATAGCAACGAACAAAACTTCCTCTTGTGGAATGTCAATATGTATCATCTGTGCCGACCCTAGTTTTTTGAAATCTCCGAGGTATTTATCCAGTCGGCCATCAAGATTGTCTATAGCCAGTCTCCGTACCTGTGTTTTGTCTACAAGATTATACACCAGATTTGTTGATGCTGGGTCATTCCATAGTACTATTTGCGTTGGTCCGTAAAATGGTATCATGTTAAATCCTAACTCAACGGAAACTATGTATCGCGACATTAGATTACAGTCAGACGAACATAGGCCTGTGCCAACATTCATCGCCCTGATTATTTGGTCCCTATAATACGTCGCATTCGCCCCATCAGGACATGTGTCATACATTCTCAAGAGAAGTTGTTCATTACAGCGGCAATCTAAATACTTACCGGCCGCAGAAATACATGTATCATGTAACTGACACGCCCTATCCACAGAATCTATTGGGGCATCAAATAACTTTGATGTGTGCATTATACCGCAATAATATCCGTACGGTCCTCCATATCGCCACATGTACATTGCGTTATTTGTGTCTGCGATTTGTGTTGGATCTACTGTAAGTTGTTTTTTTGATAGCTCAGATGCTAGAGTGATACTAGTAACATACATTGACACAATAAACATGAACACCACACCGTGAATTATATTTGGCATTGCGTCTGACTTATATATTTTATGGAAAAAAATATGTTAAAATTTCTTCAAAGAAATACGTTCGTGACGCACTACGTCGTCATCAGATACTTCCAGAAGGCATTTATCAGTCAACACAAATGATTTTTCGAGAATAGGATACGGGTCCATGTCGTAACTTATCACATATTCATGGCAATCGTCGCTAACACACATATCTAGTGTGAATACAAGATACGAAGAATAATCCGGATTGATGCTATCAACGAAAATAATTTGATTGCCGTACGAGCCATTCAATAATACAAAACCACCCTTTACACAGAATTTAACCTCCTCATGTATAACATTCCGTAACTCGTGTATTGTAGTATACATATAACCATTATTTCTATTGGCGCCTATTATCACATCATTTCTTGTGACAAATATTCCGAGCGAATATCTGTGTACCAAGATACATTCTTTAAGACCACAGAAAATGACATGTTGTGCTAGACGTAATTTGGAACCAAACCTCAAACCTGACATGATGATAGCAACGCTTCCATGGACGCTATCAATAATTACTGTGTTATATAGTTTTCTGTGTTTGATGTATTCCTTCGCGGCAATAGCAAATTGCTTGCAGACGAATAGCCCACGATATAGACTAAGTCCGTCGGCATAAGACATTATTTTATAGACTATATCGTTACAGAAATATACTGACATGGTTATCTGATAGTTGCGATCTGTCAATTTTTATACCACAACATATAATCTGAATGATCAACAGAGTTTATAAAAAAGAAGATCCTGATGAAATATATATCGTGACAGATAAATATTTCTGTTGTATGATTGATAGAGGCCTGGAAAAAGCTATGCGTATACATTATATATCACAGTCGGAGGCTGTTGACCTGGAAGGTAACAAATATACATTCAGCGACACATGTTTTATCATAAGCCGTATTCTTAATAAACACCGTCAAGTGTATTCCGGTTACACAAATTCTGTATTGCCTCAGGTATGGATGAAACGAAGTGGACTGATTACTGATACCAATAAACTAATTATTTTTGGGATGGCCGCATATTTGCTTGTTCCAGGCACAAAGATATTTATCCAGCAAGAAAATGAATACTGTGTTATTGTCTCGACCATGTTGCACGACACATATGTTGATGTGGAAGCCACCATGGCAGGGAAAAAAATGAATATTAGTATCGTATAAAATATATGTGTTGTTTCACGGAACTACAATTTGTCTGGATTTATCATCGTGCCCTGCGTTGTCTTTCTTTTTTGCAAGATATCATCTATTTGCCAAAGTACTTTATCCCCGATCTGGAATTTTAGTGCCAATGGATATGTAAACTTGACGACTATGCTTCTGTCACGAGACAATGCAACACGTGTCATAGTGCCTTTTTCCTTGTCATGATTGAATGCTTTGGCCAGCGAGTTCGGATCTACGACCAGCACACCCTTTAATCCGACAGTACCATTATTCATGTAAGCCAGTGTAGCCGACGATGTCATAAAGATCTGCCAAAATGGAGCAGTACGCAAACATTGTACCTTGATATCGCCCAGATTATGTGTTCCCATAATAATCGTAATCTTGAAATGTCTACTTTTGTTGAAGATAAGCTTCCATGTTTCATCTGGCACTGACTTAAATTGATCGGTACAATCATCAATCACAAGGAGCATGTTGTTGTTCAGGCGAAAATATTTATGGAATGTCAAAAGATTGATCGCTGTCCTATCTTTCATATCCGGCTCTTTGCGATTTACACCATGCCGGCGATATAGTTTTGCAATATGTTTGTATATAAGCTCTCTAGATTTTGTGTTACGATGATATCCAGCAACGTACTTATCATGCTCGGCTTTAGCATAGTCATCAGGTGACATCATTGTCTTATTTTGTGCAATGCGTTCATCGATTAGCTTTATGTTTTTGCCGTATTCGGCATCTATTTCTTTATTGCCTGGCAACTGATCCCAGAATTCTGTTAAAGTATTGGCTACTTCTGTGTACGAATTTTTTTCTTCTTGGTTATCGATCAGACCTTGAATCGCCTCCAATGAAATTTTGTCTCTAATCATACACTTCGGGACAATTCCTGTCCAATCATTGTGGAATCGATTTGTGGGACAGAATATGACTGGTATGTTAATATATTCTTTTATTAGGTCTACAAAATATAGTGTCGAACGACTTTTACCTGTGCCTGTTGGTCCATGTACCATGAGTGATTTATTTAAAATATCCCATTCTGAAAATTCCCTCTTTATTATCTGCGTGTTTACTTTGGGCATTTATATTTGAAAGTTGAGATTTTCATCTAACCTGTAAAATAATGAGTACTATAGCAATCGGTATTGCGATTATCTTGATCATTTTGTTTGTGGCATATGCATTTGATTACAAACATCTACGAACAGCCGGATGGCATAGAGAGGGTCGCGCAAAACAATGGCACATCGTCGATCAGCCTACTTTCGGTGTGACTGGATTGATTAAAGATTCAGTATTGCCATTCGACGGAATGCCAAATGGAGAGATTTATGACAATGTTGAACATACAGCTAGCGCAAGTCAATGTGCTGATATTTGTGTAAAAGACTCTCAATGTGATTCGTTCACATATATGACTATGGATGGTCTGTGCCAAAAAAGACGTAATACACAGAACGGTTCATCTACCGCATATTGGCTAGGTAACCACAAAGCCATGCGTGTACCTGGAAGAGAACTAAAGGCAGATATGCTGAGAGAGCAATCGGCCAATAACGCAGATGAATGTGCTAAAGTATGTATGTCGGATACAACATGTTCTGTTGCAGATTTTAATGAAACAACGAAGTCATGCCGTTTAGGAAGTAGTATCGTTTTACATGATGCAGTAAGTGGAGTTATCCCAGCCCGTCGTACAGCAGTTGATTTGGCTAGTACTAGTTAAATTTGATTGTACGTATATAGTGATATACAAGCATCGTCAATAATAATTACAATATGTCAGCACACCCTGAGCAACAACATCTTGATATTATCTCAGAAATTATTAACACAGGCCATGAGTCAGTTGGTAGAAATGCAACAACAAAGAGTTTATTTGTGAGAAGTATGACGTTTGATGTCTGTGGAAAGGCCGTAAATAAAGATGAAAGTAAAGGCATAGAAATGTCTTTGCCAATGTCTACTACTGCAGGAACAATGCTTACCGGTGTTATTGAAGAATTCAAGTCATTCGTTTTACATGGGCAAACTAATTCTAGATATCTGGAAGAAGCCGGGGTAAATATTTGGAAAGCTAACACAGAAAATACTGACGGCGTAATTGGTCCTGCGTATGGTCACAACTATAGAAATTATGGTGGCACATATGATGATACAGGCTTAGCAAGAGATGGCATCGATCAAATAGATCGTGTTATAACTGAGATAAAGTCGTCACCTAATAGTCGTCGTCTTGTCGTCTTGAATTATGATCCTCGAGAAAACGATAAGTGTGTGTTGTATCCATGTCAAATGTTCTTCCAGTTCTACGTGAATACTGATACTAATACATTGAGTATTCATGCATACAACAGATCATCTGATATTTGTTGTGCCGGCATGTGGAATACTGCATTTGCCGCGTTGATGTTAGGCTATGTCGCAGCACACACGGATTTAGTTCCGCATCAAGTAATAGTTACATTCGGTAATGTTCATGTATACGATAATCAACTACCATTAGCAGAAGAACATGTCAAACGACAACCAAAGGCCGCATTTCCATTGGTACGTATATATACAGATGGCACGATTGATATCGAACATATCGACAGACAAAATTACTATCCTAGAATTAAGTATCCCATGACGGCTTAGGTAACAAGACAACAAAAAAATAATGGTTTTATTTTGTCTTGTTGTATTCTCGTAGATATAATGTATTGTTTGCATCAACTATAATTTTTTCGAAGCTCATCAATGAAGCATGCGTATCTATGTTTAGCCATATATGCCACAAATGAACATTTGACATAAGATAGTTATCGATTTGCCACGTCGTCACATTTTTTGCTATGACGGTGTTGTTATGTACAATAATAAAACGTTGTTCATCTGATGACATAGCTATTTTCTGAGTAAATGATATATGAATATCTTTTTGCCAGATGTTCAAATTTGCCCAGACAAAAAAGAAAGCCAGCAACATAAGCTAAGTTGTTTATTGTGGTTATTCGTATAATTTTTCATTGCCGCATACACAGACCAAACTTGCACGGTCTTGGTCATTAACACGAATTAACGACATATATGGCATAGTGCATTTGTCGCATTTAACTGATACCTTAAAATTACAAGGATCATATGCGGCATGTTTTTTGAACGATCTGAATAATTCATTTGAGTTACTGATCTTAAAATCTGAGAACATTAAAGTGTCTTCCGGACCACCTTCAACAACAGTCGAACACAATTCGCAGGAAAATATGACTTGATTGCTAGTTGTCTTTTTATCCATAAGATGTTCACAGTTATCACAATAAGGCATGCTTGAGAGGATATGTAAGTATATATCTATACGAATACTTCAAATTTAAGAAATTTATTCTTCATCAACAATCTCGGCGCCATCATTCATAACATATGTATTTCTATCGACCATGGTTGCGCCTGGTGTGTTCATTTCTTCAATGTAATCTGTGTCATATTGCTCGGTGTATTCTGTGTTGTCTTGTTCATCCTGGGAGTATTGCTGTGCTTGTGCATGTTGTGCAGGTTGCTTGTTGATAGACTTAGCAATTTCTATCTTTTGCTTTGCTCTGGTTCTTGCTGCGATCCATTCGTCGCGTTTAGCAGACGCAGCCTTACTAGCCATATCAGTATCTTGTTCTGGCATACTTACATCTGGCATCTTTTTTGCTTTCGGTGCAGGTCTGCGCATACCTTGTTGATTTGGGTGATTGGGTTGTCCAGGATATTGTCCCGGTGGTCCGTGTTGTGACGTAGTATTTTGCGTTCCGTACGATGTATACAAAATATATCCCAATACTATCAACAACAGAATAACGAATCCAATCAAACAATATACAATGAAATTTGGATATTTATATCCTCCTCCACCGCCTCCAGATATAGATGGTTCACTTTGACGTTGATTTGAGGCCGGAGGTTGGGACGATGTATCAGTACTATCAGAGAATAAAAAGTCTTCGCGGTTCATAGTCTCTTTAAAACTATAATTTCTCTTAGAATTAGTCTTAAAACGAAAAATATAATATGACTATTGATGATGCAATCGGCATTTTCTCTGATATGCTTCATTTGTATGATGACATAAAACAACATATAGATATTCCAGATATGGAGTTACCAGTTGCTCCTGATATGCCAACATTCAAGGTGGATCAATCCATAGGAATAAAGGTCAGAAACTTCTTGGCCAATGTCAATAAATGGATAGCTAACATCAACGCCAACAAAACAATTCAGTCAGAAACACGTGGGTTGAGTGGCACAAAAAATGAGATGTTGCGGGATCATGTTGTTAGACTTAATTCTCTACAACGACAGTTAATTGATGTATTCAGTACGGGAATAGATGAAATCATCACAACAAAATTCTCTGATGAAGAAGTTACACAAAAGGAAGCCAACAAAATAGTATTGTCCGGAGATATAGTTTCATTCGGGGAAGTAGATAAGGTATCATTATTTAAGTTGCGCAAATTTACCAAATCAAAGCCAGATGCAAATTACTATGAATATATCCGTCGTCAGAGAGCATTGTTATTTAATATTCCTGAGCCACAATGTTTGACTGTCCCATTAGATAGATATGGGTTAGTACCGAAATCATCAAAACCTATCGATGAAATCTGGCCAGGAAATAAATCATATGATGACCTAAGAGTATTATTAGATCCTGTGAAATATGATAAAAATGTCATAATTATCTACAGACAAGGTCCGGGATATATTTTCGGTACAATAGATCCACGACCGGATGACGTTACAAAACCAATCAATCAGGACTTCATAAAACGAACTCGTGTAGTAACACAGATAAATGCTCTAGATTCCGAAACACCCGCAAAAAATATCTTGTGTTTGCCGAAAAAAGGCTCCCTAGTCAGCTTATATGAAACCTACGACTACGTTAACTTTCAGTTTATTACACAAGGTCTGCATCAAAACCTTGTGCCGTATTATCAAGCAATCGGATATTATACATGTATGACTGGTGATGAACATGATGACTGTCCGCTTGTATCTCACATAGGATATAATGATCTTGTCAATGAAATCTTCTCAGAGAATTATTATCGACATGATCTTACTCTGTTGGCGACAGAATTTAAGTTTGGACAAGGTCTGTCAGATACTATCAAGAATCGTCTCAAGGAACTACTTATCGAGCAAGCTGAATCTTATAAAACCATTGATGTACCTGCAACGATCAGACAATCGATAAATGATGTCTTGCCAAAAGACATCTCTCGGGAGTCATCCATAAGTAGTTATCTTGGCATAGTCAGACTGATAGATGAATTTACCAAAGAATATCGTCTCGCGATACGGGATGTAAACTGGGAGTCGCATCAAAAAATAACTATGGTAGATGTGTATAATCGCTGCGTTGCCAGGTGCGATAAATTAGGCGCTTGGAGTATCGATTTTAAATCGCCAAAAGATCTCTTTTGGAAATAGATCTGTGTCTATAGATAGAGTTGAATCTGTGATATTTTCATCATCATTGTTATTATAGATGTCTGTGCATAGTATCTTATCATAGCACTCTATACATACTAACCTGTCCATTGCTACCATCTGGCAATCCACACAAGCCGCTGGTAGATTGCATACATCACACCATCTTTGAGTGATATAATGTGCCGGACTGTTGCATTGTTTTTTGTTGTTTTGCGCCACTTGTTTTGCTTGCTTTGCTTGCTTTGTCTGAGTATTAGGCATATTTTCTCTGCGTATTTTTTTGGCTTTGCGTGTTTAAAAAAGTATCCTTGTAGATGTTATAATGACTAATAAAACAAATTGCGCCGATGCGCTAGATGAATTAAAGCGTATCAATGATCTCAACACTCAGCTGCGTCAAGACTATGACAACCAGCTCGTGTCACTCAGAGCACAGATAGCAGGTCTTACTGATCAACGTAACCAAATATCAATTCCTAGCCGTAATATAAACGACTATCCTAAAGTATGGAGTGATAGATATTACGGTTGCGACAGTGTCAGATATGATGCCCACAGACGACAATGTAATGATCTCAATGTATATGGATTTGGAACAGGATCGTATGAGTGGGACGGCAGTTTTCAAAAAGATAACACAGGAATGCTTTTCGGCATCAATGTATGTTTGGATAATTATGGTGGCTGTTGTCAGACGCGTGGAGAGTGTTCTATTAAGCAATCCTATATAGACAATCTTGCTAATAACGCCCAGACGAAAAAAGATGGTCTAAACTCACAGATCAGTCAGTTGACATCACAGATAGACGCTCTACAACCAAACTATTTACCTGTGCCAAATATCGGTTGTTGTCAGAGTATCGATCTGAGTAAGATTAGTGCCACACAAGTTAATTTAGACAATTTGTCACAGAAATGTTCGTTGGTGCAAAGCAACATAACATCACCACAGCCTGTACCAATTATTCCCACGCAAACAAGTTATTTGGGGGTGTTTTTATTTATAGTATTTATTTTGTTGATGCTCTTGGTCGGAGTCGGGGTATACATTTTCGCAGATGATCTTGGGCTGGGTGATAGTGCCAGTGTACAGATATAGATCATCATGTGCATTTATTGCATTCTCACGGCAACATCACTAATTGCGATTGTACCTTTGACAGCAGAATCATACAGAGCATAGTATGCTTGTACAGTTTCAAGTGCACGATATGGATTTCTAGAGTTAACCAAAAACCGAGCATATGCCGCAAAATCAGACTTCTTATTTGCTGCCTGTCTATTCAAAAACATGACAATGGCTCTGGCTCTATTTGTCTGATCAGGAGTAAATGACTCTGCGTAATATTTTTTGTAGACGAAATATAAGACTACAATGATTGCCACTATGGCAAGACCCATCATTAGCTGTTGCATTATTTTTTGGCCTCAAAAAATATATCAAAGTATAATATAAAATTCATGGGTAACAACACCTCATCATCATTTTCTGCCACAGATATAGTCAATAGTTGTATTACATCTACTATTATGACATCGTCACAGTCGTGCTCATCTAATCTGTCTAATGCACAAGATATCAGTATATCTAACCTAAACCTCATAGGCTGTGAACTGAATATCTCGGGCTTAAATCAATCTCAAACTATTCGGAATAACTTTGATTGCCTGCAGAAATCAGAAATGACATCTACGATAAAAACAGATTTTGCTAATAAACTTGATCAAGCCCTATCGGCGACATTAAGTGGGCTTAATCTGAACATCAACAATCAAACAGATGTCACTGCACTAGTGAACATTCGTAATAACATTGTGAATAACACTGACATGATGTCTATCGCTAACTGTGTTTCTACGACTCTGAATTCACAAAAAACAAGCATCAACGGAATCAGAGTGACATGTACTGCCGCTCATCCATCCGTCAACATCAGCGACATAAACCAAACAATTATTGCAAGCAGTGTCGCAAATTGTACACAACAGTCTGCAATGCTAGCCAGCGCAATTACCAGCTTAGATAATTTTATCAAACAAAAACTGGACGCAGCAAATCAAGGTATTTCTACAGCAATGCTTATGACCGGACTAATTATTTTTGGAGTTGTTGCATTGATTATTCTTGCGATCGTGTTGGGCTTTAATCCATTCGCGATAATAGGTAAGATATTCTCTGGACTATTCGGAGATGATGAAACCCAGCCAACTCAGCCTACACAGGTTATGTCGCCTGCAGCAAAGGTTTAAACTTATCTGCAGAACGTGTCATAACTATATAGTCTCCACGTGCATCTGTAAACTTGAATCCATACTTTTTGTACATACATACGGCGATGGAATTATCCGCATGTACCTCGAGCTTTATTTTTTTGCTTGTCATAAGACAGTATTTTAATAAATATGTGCCGAATCCACGTCCACGATGATTGCTAGATACTAACAATAAATCAATACTAATCAACCCAGATGAAGTCGTTTGCTGTGTAACAACAACACCTACAGGCTCCGTATTGCAATACAATATATGAGCTATTCCTTGCTCATGCAATCTTGTATCGCGCCAAGTAGGATCGTCATCGAACAAGGCATAGTACAGATATGACTTGACGAAATCGATGTTATCATTCGATACATCTAACGATTCTATTTCGCTGCGGACTTTGTCGAATTCGGCACATAATTCAAATGCTTTTATTACAATACCAGACATCTTGTGATCATTATATATTAATTACATGATATATATTGCAACATAAAATGTCATATATCGACAAAATTATTGGGTTTGCTATTGATCTGAGAGATAGCATGCCGAAAGTTAGTGATAGTTACGTCTCTGGGGACGGTATAATGTATAAGGCAATCAAAGACGACTTAGAGGTTATTAACAATTCCATTGAAAGCTACATGATTCTGCGCGATCTGCTAATCGATTTAGACACAAACATCAAAAATTGTAGGGATAAATACATCCACAATAAAGCGGCTGTTGCAGGAATTTTTGAAGAACTGGGATATGCACCAACTAACACAGATGTGCAGACACAGCAATTGCCGATAAATACTGCCGCTATTTTACCACCAGTATCAGTGATTGATTATGTGGTCGATAAACATGAGCCTCTGTTTAATGTTCCGATTATTGATGACTTGGCTCTACCAGCAATTATCGTAGACGATAAGAATTCTGTTCGAGGAGACGGTAATTTGTACTACATTAAAGGCACCAATAAATTTGGGTTCAGACTAAACGGACATTTATTCTTCGGAAATATCGGCGAGGTGTATACATACGAAAAGAATCCAAAAAAGATCAAGATATGTGCGCGCGGAAAATACTGCAAGAACATAGGGACTTGCACATATTATCATCCCGATACCCGAGACACAAGAAACTTCATATCTGGCGGTTTTGCATACCAGCGTAAGACAGCCACACGCACAAGCGATGAGATTCCAGGCAGAAAGATAGGTAATAAATCAACTCTTAAAACTGACATCTCTCGAGCAAGTCATCATGATTTGCAATTATACAACGATCAGTGCATGCACGACATACTTTGTAATTTAATCATAAACAATACCACATAAATCTGTTATATCTTAGTCAAAATGACCACCGAAAAAGAGAAGATCCTCCTGGAATATGTTGATTATGTCGAGAAAAATGGAGTAAGACAACATACCGATGAATGGCTTCAGGCCAAGAAATACGTAATCGGCGGTTCTCAAATGGCGTCAGTAATTGGTATGAATGGATATGAAACAAAACAATCAGCTATTCTTAAAAAGCTAGGTCATGCTCCTTTTGGATGTGACAAGTACAAGATGTCATGGGGAAATGTATTCGAAGACATTATCAAAAATTATGTAGAAAGATATTACTCAACAAAAGTATATGCCGATAATGCATTTATTCCTGTAACATGTGGCTTATTTAAGGATCGTATCGCATATAGCCCTGATGGATTATGTATAATATCTAACGAACTACTCATCAAAAAATATGGATCAATGAATGAAAAAATTAATGAACTCGATGCTAACGGTCAAAGTATCGTTCTTTTAGAATTTAAGGCACCGTATTCTCGCCGCACTGATCCGGAAAATATACCCGAATATTACATTCCGCAGCCTCTCACAGGTATGGATGTTATTGGACCTGTTGTTGATGGAGCAATCAATAAAATTTGTGATCTGGCTTTATTCATAGAATGTGAATTTAGGCTGTGTGAATATTCGCATATTCCTGATGGTAGAGAACATTGCTTCTACCCAACAAATCATCCAGAAAGTACACCAACAGGTAAAGCACATGCTTTCGGTTTATTTATTGTGTATGGTCCGGAAGAAGGAGAGTTGTATAATTTAATAACGGAGAGTTTCGGCAGCGTAGACATTGCAAATAATCTTGGAACGATGGATAAGAAAATAATTGACAAGATCATAGTAGGTATTGATGAAAATTGGCTTGTATCATTACATACAGGACCATGCAAAAATAAATCCTCAATGAAACGTCGCAGAAAGGAAATATTGGCCGATCCTAGCAAAAGTCGTAATGAACTAAATAACAACATTGACGGCCTAGTCGAATATGGTACTGTATATTGGAAGTTACTAACATACAGAGCGAAGCCAATGTTCCCAGAAGAAGACTACCTTATGAAGCACAAAGATGACATTATTGAGTTCACCGATTTAGTAAATGAATGTGCTTCGTTAAGTAAGCTCGAAACAATGAACTTACTCATAGAGAAATTCGACGATAGTGAATATTAGATAATCAATATCACAGCAAATATCTGTTCGAAAGCATATGTTCTCTTTTTTGCTCAAAATTGATTTGTCATGTGTCAAACAAATTACACAGATAGTACAAACTACACAAAATGCACAGAGATATGCTCGATAGCATCCGCAACAATAGGATGAGCATCGTCAAAGAAATGTTCGCTATATCTAGCAAGACATTTCAATTGATGACGGAAATGTTTGAGCAAGCATGTATTTTCGGGTCGATTAAGACTGCGAAGTTTCTTGTAAATTCTGTGAAAATGCCTATCACAGTTGATATATTTCGTACCGCGACCAAATACAGACGCATAGGTATTCTAAGATTGTGTTGTGGAACATGCAACAAAGATACTCTCAGCGTAGTAATAAATAATGCTGTGCATGATAGATATCTTGATAGTGCAATAGTAATGTTATCTAGTGGCGCATTTCCTTGCAACACAAATCCAAATATTATGCTGTATTATGGCTCTATCAACAAGAACACTACATTGATGCTCTTGAAGTATGGATATTTTGACATAAAGAATGCGTTCAACCTGTTTTGTGTTGCTGACTTTGTCAAACACCCCAAGCAATATAAAAGTATTTTCAAGTACATCAAATCAAGTATCGATCTGGAATATTTCACGGAATACATTGGATATGTAGAGTATTCTAACATCTACAAAATGCAACATGTTCATATTTTGCTAGATATGTATTATCTGCTCGGAACTAGTGCTAAGGCACTACTGACCAAGTTTGTCATGAAATATCCATTTGTTTTAGATCATGTTTGTGCGCAATATGACAGTTCGTTTATTGAAATATTGTCCCGCAATGAGTTATTGGTTTGTTTAGATGCTGTGTCAGACACTATTAAAATGAAAGTGTTAAATGCTCTCTTGAAGTTCTGTCCAGGTGCAGCAACAGATAGTCGTGTAATTGATTACATGAAAATGATCAACTATAGTCCTGCATATGTTGCACACTCACACAAGGCTCACTCACACAATGCACTGTGTGACGTTGTGGTATGCTTTGCATAGATAATCTTTTTTGGTGTCTAAAATTGATGCACCAACACAACATATAAAATATGCTTCCGTTCGGACTTTATACGGCTATCAAAAAAGATAGACTTAGCACAGTAAAAATGTTTTATTGTAACATACCACGCGATAGTTGTCTACCAAATAAAATGTTTCAAGTAGCTGTATTGCGAGCATCGAAAAAAGTTATGAGATTTTTGTTGAGATCCACTAAAATATCTGTGACAAGACAGACATTCAATAAAATGGTAGACAAAAAATATTCTAAGGCCATCAAAAAATATTACACAGCACATCCGGAACTTATTGCACATCCAAATATAGTAGATGCTGCATTAAAGTTTGGTAATTATCACCTCGCACATTATTTATTGACGCTAGGAATATTTCCTGCAGCTGAAGAAACAAACCGCATAAAAGATGGCAGTGTGGTTACTTATTACATTCCGGTGTTATTAATATATGGCTATTACGATCCTCATAAACCATCCTATGTGATAAAGTTATGTAAAATATATCGGTCACCAAAAGAATATAAAATGACATTCGATGCAATTCTTCCGTATATAACTCCAGAATATATCCATGAGTATACTATGTTGTTACGAAATATTAACTATATATTGCCACATATGGAGTTTATAGAATATCTCCATGACAACGATATTGATTATTCAGAGATCACCAAGGTAGTAGCGCCATGTAATAATGGACGGATACTTGCGTATGCTCTTCATAATGGACTTCTTTTAACGATGCTATCACATCTAACAAGGGATGAATTTGTAGCTGCATGCGATGACTTTCGTCCTGAGATATTTGCTGCGTTCGTTGATATGTGTCCTGGCGCATGTATAGATGATAGAATTATGATTCACTTAAAAAATTACAAAAATCCACCAAAAGGTAAGGCACACTCACACAATGCACTATGCGATGTTGAGATACACTTTGCATAGACAATCTTTTTTGGCGTCTAAAATTGACGACCCGCGATATTAGGTATACTATTACTCACGACATGAATATCTCCACAATCAATCTATACAAGAAACTCAGCTCTGGATTCGATGTAGGATTCTTCAATAATGTTGGTAAAGAATCTCAGCTTGAGGTACTGATGTTTGCTGTAGATAACTTGGACATAAGATTCATTAAAACAGTCTACCCAAAACTATCTCTCAGTAAAGACAATGTCAAAAAAATACTTGTTATGGCATTCAAGAAAAATTCTCGTAAACTGATCAAGTATTTGATTAATTCCGTTAAAGTAAGTGTCACAGACGAAACATTATATGATTTACTAGAGACATACAACCTATGGGCTATAAGATTACTACTCTGGAAAAATCCTAAACTAACAAAGAGTTTATATGTCTGGGATAGCATATGTAACTATTCTGATGATGAATCAGATGCCAAAGACAATGATTCCAAAACCCAGGACAGAGCTATAAAACTACTCGGTTTTATCCTTGAGAATAATCTCTTGGTGATCTCAAAAAAAGATGATGAATACGGTTCTATCACAGAATGTATTGGAGAATGCGTCTTCGAATGGAAAGAGTTGCTCAGTGCCAGAGCTGTGTACAATTACATTGTTACATACACTCCGAAAAAACAGTATCCATTTGAGTTGATGGATTCATTGACACGAGATTGTTCCAAACGGCTTTATACTATGCTTTATGAACACTTCAAGAAGCGCATCGATGTCAAATTCTTGAAAGAATATCTCAGAACTTTGACAGGTGATGTCGGTGAGTTCTTTAGGCATCAACGTTTTGTAGTTGACATCTGTCGAGACTTCGATGTAGACGTCATCACAGAATTCATGTCGGGTATCTTAGAACATGATTTAATGCTCTTGTTAGATAAAAAAGGTTCGTTGTACGAAATCATTTATTGCAACATTCCAATAGAATGCGTCATAAATGCATTCAAGAAGCATACCCCAGAATACATCAGCGAATTGCTAGAGAACTATGATGGTGTACATCGCAAAGAATATAAGATCCAATATGTCTATAATGCGATTGTTGCATATGACCCAGAATTCGCAAAAAATAAGATCGCAAATATTAAACAATAATCACGTCGAAGAAACCTGTGAAAGGCTTTCCATGCCAGATTGATTTTTTTGGTGTATTTTTGAAACCAATTATTTCTTCTGTGACATACCCAGGGCATATGTTTAGGATTTGTTCATAAATATGTACTGGTGGATATTTCATGTTCTTGGTTATATTAGCCTGAAACATATCAATAATATCTTGTCGGCTAAACAATGTAAATAGTCGCGTGTTAATTTTTGGTTGAAAGGTGTTTTCATGCTTTCTGCGTCTGACTAAGCATGAAATATCATGGCCAACATATTTTTTGATAACATCCATATCGGCAGGAATATCATTGAATATTTTTCCGTACATAAATATTGCCCCGCAGTTAAAATGCGATGTTCTACATATCTGCGCTAATTCTGCCGCGAGTGTCGGTGTCTTCTGACATAACCCAAGGAAAAATGTGTACTTCTTGTATTGCTTTTCGCATAGAAATGATACCAACATATGATTTATGTTTACTTTGACTAGGGTATAGATATCATAAAATTCTTTGATAGAAAACGCGCAGCAAAATTTAGAGGCACACTTGCAGTAAAACTCTTTGGGAAGATTTGTATGTAAGTTTCGTTCCTTGAGAAATCTATAGACCTTGAAAACATCGTATGTATATGAATCGACCGATGATAATTCTTCGCGAATCATTTTCATGTGTTTTCTATACAAGAACCGCAAGATCAATATTTTGCCTGCATGGATGACATTTCTAACAAGCTGTCTTGTTGGGATCAATTTAATAACATTAAAAATGTACTTCATGAATCTGATTGATTGAGCCGGGATAATTTCTGTGACATTATAATAGACTATATGATGAAGATATTTCTGTAGTTTTTCTATGATGACTCGCACTAAGCCTCTGTTTCCTATGTATGTTTTTAATGCATTTATGTCATGCTTTTTGAGGATGCCAGTAATTTTATCTTCTTCGACACTGAAATTGTACAACATATTTTCTTGGGAGAAGTATTGATGATCATTGATATGTTCTGCGAAGCATCAATTTTATTTGGGCGTGAATTTTATCAAAAATAGTCCTGCCACCGTTAGACCTGCACCTAACCATTGAGATGGTTCTGCGAATGATTCACCTAAAAATAGCACCGCCGCAAGGGATTCGAATATTGTTGTCATGCCGTTCCATAATAGATTGACTCGTAATATATCTGCATATATCATAGATCTGATCAGGAAGATGACGATGGTGATATATCCAAATATACCAGCACCTAAAGCTGTGTACGATCCTGTGTGAGCAAATTTCTCTAGAGCGAAATCACCGAATATCTCAGATAATGACAACAGTGAAATATTTAAGAAACTCATTCTTAATGTTGTGTAACTAAATATATCTTATGTCACCGAAATTTATTCATCGAGTAATAATTCACGAAGTATCGGACGAGTAGAGTATACAACAAAATCATACACTTCTACAGGTATATGCTGTGTCAAATCCCTGTACTTTTTTTGTACACATTCAATGTCACAGATCACGTCACGCAGATTCTGTGCGCCGAGAATACATGCTGATTTTTTGTAAATGAGTTCGTCAAACAAGATACATATCTCATGTCTTCCGACAAATTCTCGTAGCCATAAAAGATCATACATACACATTTTTTCGACTATTAATGACATGTCTACAGGCGACCCATTATTATGCAAGATACACATTTTGGCAAATATGTCAAACACTCGACATATATTCTGTGACATGGGCGCGCTTGGTATTTTATGTACAAAGTTACCAGGAAATAATCCTGTATGTCCGTCGATACAAATTGTCTGCATATATACTTGATAACACAAATCGATGTCAAAATTGAATCTGTGGAATGCAATCAACAACAAAAAAATGAATCCTGATATTTACAGAATCGTACATGAATCCGACAACAAAGTATGCAGTGTGTACATAGGCGATGTTCTTGTCTCTGACATAATTCCATTCGAAGAGACCGCCATCATATTCGAGAAAGGCATTATTAATGCATCAGACATTGAGCTTGATGTATTCATTAAGTCCGCTTATGATCCTTATCCTGGTGATGCGCTCGCACACAGCACAAATGGAAAGTGGTATGTAATCACAAAATTACATTCGGTCGAGCAAGATACATATACCAGTATCAATGGCGTGTTCATTAATCATACTGACTTTGTGCCGGTTGATATATACGAAGAAACCTCCGTAGTATTCATGTCTGAAGTCGACACAAATAGTGTGTATGGATCCACAATAAAAAAGATTGTACATGACCCAAAAACAAGCGTATATATTTATGTGTTCGATTTTGAGTATGTTATCATTGGTGCGTAGTGGGCATACATCTTTTTTGTCTTGGATTAATTCCTGAAGGCCAGCAAAAATTCATCGTTGATAGGATATTCGTATCCATACAACACTCCAACATCATATATTAGTTTATTGAACTCAATGCCGTATGTCAACTTTTGACCATTGAAACGAAACTTGTCCGGATTGTCGACGGTGACACCTATCAAGAAATACATGAGGGCGTTTATCTGAGCATCAGACCCATTCTCGAGAATACTACGGATGCCACGTAAATATTCTGTATCATGATTTGTATTGACTGACATTACATCCGTGTACCCAGCAACCAATAACTCAGGCAATGAATGCAGTCTCCCGGTTTTGCGGTACTCTTCTAACTCTGAGTTAATGCCTGTGCCAAGTCGCGACCAAAACGACCAAAATGTTCTCTTCGGCAATGATATATTTTCATTGGATTGAACCGCCATTAAAGAAGTAAAATCACTCTTAACATTTGGTGCTAGCCGTCTGGATGGCCATGATACACTAAATTCAGCCACAGTGTATTCTTGATTGTCGTAATCAATACTACCTCTATTGGCGATCAGTCGATACACACTGGGAGAGAACCAGTTGCTCAGACTCAATGAAATAACGTCGCCTGATTGTACTTGTATAGATTTTCCTGCGTCTGATACTATCTCAAAAAGAATGTTTGACGGCTCACAGTTTATTCCTTTGATGATTATTTTTTGGCAGATGATATTTTCTGTGAACTCTACATGATTATGTTTGATTACTTTTGATAGCCCCTGGCCGATGACGACACTGACAAGAGGCTTGTTTGTATAATCACTTAGCACCGGATAAATGCCGTCATGAGACGTATCCATATATCTAACTTCATCGAAAATCTCCATTAATGACGACTTGGGAGTAATATTCATTATTATTTTTGTATGCATAAATATTGATTCATCAAAAATTAGTCACGCGCGGCGATATCAACAAATATAGGCAAGTGGTCGGATATGTTTGTTTTCACGATGAAATTGCTAAGTACTTTTATGTCATTCTTAACTAACGCATGGTCAACTCGATTAAATGACGTAGTGTTTCCTTCGAACTCAACCAAAGTATATAACTTGTCTCTTGTAATATTCTCGGACGTTTCATTATAGTCTCCGATAATTATGTCTGCGGCAGTCTCTTTTTTGACTGTGTTCAGTTCATGTTGTCTGTAAATGCGTGAATCACCGACATATATGGTTAGATGAATACCAACTACAACCAGACCGTTGACGAGATTGACCTGCAAATAGCCTTTTCTGCTTTTTAGGTTGTATTCGTCTCGCACAACTTTACATGTGCTGTCGATTTTCTCATATGCTTGAAACTCATTCCATTTCCAGGTATCTAATAATTCGTGTTTTACAAAACATGCTATGGTAAGTCTACCAGCTGCATTATTATCTTTCATAAAATCCCATCCGTGGGTATGTATCTCTTTGTATACTGTAGGATACTCTTCCAAAAATAGCACATCGGCGTTGGTTGCTGCTAATAACTCTCGGATCTTCTGTGCAAATGAATCAATACTAATTTTTGTGTCCAGAGAACGCATGCCATGAACATTAAATGAGCCTACACGCAGCACTTTATTTTTCTCTGTGTGTGGTTTTTTTGGCGCGTTTAAACGACCGTGTTCTTTGTTGTCTATATAAAATCTGTATATATGATTGACATCGGTCAATGATTTTATACTACGCGATTCTATAGATGTGTTCCGTAAGTCTTGTGGTATGACCCAATTATGCACGTCTAATATATCTGTTGTATCTCTAACCAAGCTGTTCTTTGCATAAAACACGAACTCGTTATGAAACACAGATCCTGTGGCGAATGGTACGAATTCGGTTTCCTGAAAAGTACACTCGAAACCCAGCAACTTGCCCAGTTCTAAAAGAAGTGGATTGACGGCTCGGTCTATTTTTGCGTTGTATGTTTTATTAGCACATGGAGCTTTTAGCGATTTGTTATGGGCCAGATCTTTTTTGTATAGTTTCCAAGGATTATCTATCAAGTAAAATTTAGACATATGCAAAATTGCTTCTATCACATCATCGTACTCAGATGCACACTGCGCCATTAATGCGTTTAGTATATATTCCTTTGCTACACTAGCGTTGCTATCATTGACATTGACATCATATTTCTTGATTATGTCATATATTTTTTTGATGTTTTCGTGGGTATACAAAAATGCGTGGATATCTTTTGTAGACTTGAATGCGAACAGCCCACCTATAGTTTTTCTGGCTGTGTACTGTAGCGCATATACAGGGTTAAGAGTATAAAATGATACACCATTTTCCCAGGCTTCTTCTCGCGTGTCTAGCCCACCGTTTTTTATTTGTCTTTGGTGTTTATGTCTATATACTGACCATCTGTAATTGTCTCTTTTTTGCTCTGTAATACGACGGGCTTCTTCTTCTATTGCATTCTTGTCTAGGCTCATCTTATCCATACCTTTATAAAATTTGGTGCCGGCTGGTATGATACATAACTCTATTCCGAGTTTTGTGGTTCTATCAAATTGCGGCTCGATATATTTATAATTTTTGAGAATGCTACTCTGTGGCTCAGAAATATATATCGGCATTTCTAAGATAGGAGGCACATCATCAAGCTCAATAGCTATGACATTTTCTTTCGTTTTTATGTCGTTGGAGTCGCCACGATAAATATTATACTTTGTGTTACTACCTAAGGGCAAGATTTCAATCAAATACATTCCGGTTGGCATTTCAAGAATATCGTCAACAGTTAATTTATTGACTTGCATCTTCTTTCAGACTACTATAGATATATTTTGCCATATTTGTGTAATCGTAATTGAGGATCGGTGTTTCTGTTCCGTAATAACCGCCCATTATTTTGCTGTTTTCCGTCGGATATAGCATAAGAATAAAAGCTACGAAGAACGCAAAAACAATAAAAACGATAAATGTGTATTCTTGCATTATACTTTATGCAAAAAATTAACATCACAGACTAAAATTGATGCCACCAAGAACCTAATAAAAATGTCTGTCAATATCAACATAAACGGCCAAAGTATACCTATTCCAGATGATCTGTATATGAAGTATTTCATTGTATCTAAGGCATCATCTACATGGGTTGATAAAAATGATATGAATTTTATTCAATCAACCAGCGATCCGAAAAAATTATTCGAGTTCATTATCAGACTCTGTGTAAAGGCGCCTATCAATATAACCGAATATACGGAAAACGACATAAGATCGCTGATAATGTTTATCGATATGTACATCTCTAAGCCGAAAGAAATGTTTTATGAAATCTTACAGAAGTTCAATGAAGCTCCGACTATACCAAAATTTATTCAGGGTCTATTTGTTTGCTATAAAAGAGAAGAACTACCACAAGACTATAAAATATCCATCGTGGATGCATACTGTAAATCTGTTGGCATCGAGTATTATCTAGGGGAACTCAATAACCATAAATTGGACGGTATATTCTGTGACCTGATGTATGACATGGTCATAGAGATAAACAAAAAAACTGAAACTAGCCAAGAACTAGAATCATTCGACGTTACCAGACTCATACTTATCTCTAAGCTCATTGATACGATCTCTGAAAGTTCTGTTTGAACGCACCATCTTAAAATCAAACATCGTTTCTGTATCAAGAATATAGTCATATATATCTTTTTTGTGAATCACAGTAAAATATTGGTCTATCATTCTCAAGAATATATATTGTGCTTTGTGTGTTATTTCTTCGAAACGATTGTACTGGATGCATGAAGCATAATTTTTTTTGTATAGTTCTACAAGAAATTTTATTGACGTAGTATCAAGAGAATTTTTCTCGATGATATTCATGACTATCCTGTGATAGTTGTTGCCGCCACGAATAAACAAACATGTTTTGATGAGCATTAATTCAGGATCCTGAGTAATAGTCTTCAACAACAAGATATATTGTTTACTTGTATCAGGAATGCGTTTGTAGATATCCAGAAAATCTTTTATATCAGTAACTTTAATTTGTGTCTTTGTTAAGGTGTATAAATTTGTTGCTATGCTGTCGAATAGTAGCTTAATAAATATCATCAAAGCGGAATCAGACATATTATCGCTGGGTTTGTTATATACAATCGTGTCGCATGTTTGCCATGTTCCGTTTGCGCTGGACAGATAACTGTCGAATCCGTCTCTCGATATTGTGAATCTAAAGTTGGAGCCACTAAACATAACATTAACGACATTTCCAAAGATTACTTGCATTTTGTGTATGGTTTCTTTTTTGCCTGTATAATCAATTTTATTGCTTTGAATTACTTCTGCTAGACATAGTATAATGCCGGCTGCAGATCTATATAACATCCCGCGCAACAATAGTGATTTTTCTAGTAAACTGTTCGAATTTTACAAAGAACTATCATGGCCACAAGAATGGTCGTTCTTGAAATACTATCAAAACACGATCCGTGCATATTGCGATCATATTGACTCGAGTGCAAACGGGTTACTAGCATATTTAGGTATGGGTATGGGTAAAAGTATCTTGGCTGCAAGTATTGCTGTGGATATGTTATTGCGAGGTGAAACAGGTTTTGAAGGCAAACATATTCGTGGCAAAAGAAAAGCAAATCGCTGCATATTCATTCTAACAAAATCTCTGGCCGAGAACATGCGACAAGCCATACGTAAATATTTCGAGCTACGACGACGTGCGCTTGGCGCAGGCGATAGTCTACATAATGTCGATGTCGAAAAATTCATAGCCGAAAAGTTCACGTTTGTATCTATGAATGCAAGTAATATGATTACGCAGTTTATTCGCGCTGCTGCGGGAAAAGGACTCAGTGGTCAATTATCAAAAGAAGATTCTATCCCAGGAAAAATACTTCTGTCGGATACGCTCGTTATTGTGGATGAAGCCCATAACTTGTTTCGTGGAATTACTAACGGTTCCAAGAATGCTTTGGGTTTCTACAAAACAATGGAATCGTCCCTCAAGAAAAGAGATCACGGCAATTACATGCTATTCCTGACTGGTACTCCGATTAATAACAATCCGTTTGAGTTAGTGAGTTGCTTTAATATGCTCGCAGGTGATGATATTTTGCCGATTGATTATGATGAATTCCGTGAGGCGTTCGTTAATACTGGTGGTAGTCGCACCATAAAGAATGAAGCACACTTCATGGATCGTATACTTGGTTTAGTGGCGTATGCAACACATGAAACGACACCAGGAAAAGCAATTCGTGAAGGTGCTGATACATCCACAGGTATAGAATTTCCTACAGATCTCGGCATCAAAGTGATGCTATGTAACATGTCACCAGAACAATATTCTTTGTATCTGATTGCTCGTGAAGCAGAATCTGCGGAAAATGCTGGCAAGACATCACGTGGTAAGGTGATCATCAAAAAAATGCAATTGCCAAAAAGCAACATGACAAGTTCATACAGAACAAAAAGTCGACAGCTGAGTAATTTCTTTGAAAACAATCTCGAAAACAAAGATCCCTCCAAGATTAACAACGCATGGAGTCCGAAGTATGAAGCCATCCTTAAAAATGTTGAGAAGCATAACACAGATATAGGTACACTTGGTTTGGTATATTCGCAATATGTAGGTATTGGTGGTCTTGGCAGTTTTGCCGAGTTCCTGAAGATGAACGGCTGGAAAGAGTATTCATTGACATATGATGAAACCCGTATAGAGACAGATGTTATAGAGCGCGAGGAACCAGAAGAACTAACAGAAGACGATGCTCCGCAAGAAACCAACGACATAGTACATCATATGCCTACAGATACTGAAGATGCCGAAAGCAACCAACAACCACAACCAACTATTTCTGCGGAAGATGTTCCATTGAATATTACTGGTTCCGGTGGAAGAAGATCAAACCTGTCACATAACCTTACACAATCGAAACTGAGTGATATGCCTCCATCTCGCAGAGAGTCATCTCTATCAGAATATATGCGGGAGATGTCCGGCACTAATATTCGTAAAATGCCGAATGTAAAAGAAATATCTATCAGTCCTCGTGTGCAAAAAATATTCGCTGGGTTAGAAGAAAATGATTCATTTGAAAGTCTTCGTTCACGAGACCCATACGCATATACTCCAGTAAACACACGACCATACAAGCGTATCGGTAAAAATAAGGCAATCAAAAAAGGCGGTGATGTCAACGAAGATTATGCATCATTATATTCTAGTGGAGATGATGGCAGTGATTTTGACACAGAATATTATGGTGGGTCATTTATGACAGAAGATGAAGAAGAGCAAATCTTGACACAAGATGCTTTGGATGAAGAAATCAACGCCAATCAATCACTATTCTCTGGCGGCCATGTCAACGGCGGATCAAAATTTTATGATGAATCATCTAGACAGATTCCTATCAAAGCATCCAGGACATTCGCAGTAATCAAAGGTGGCTTGTCGGATGAATCACGTAAACGTATAGAATCTCTAATGCAATCTCCAGACAACAGACACGGCGAAATAGTTAGTCTCGTTTTGGTATCATCTGTCGGAGCAGAAGGTCTCGACTTCAAAGCTATCCGTCATATACATATTCTAGAACCGTATTGGAATTATGCTCGATTGGCACAAATCCAGTTCAGAGGAATACGTAATGATTCGCATAAAAGTCTCCCGATGGCAGAAAAAAATGTACAAACATACATTTACTGCGCTATTCCTCCGGCCAGTATTGGTATGACAGAGGTTGCCGAAACAATAGAGTTATCTGACTTCGAGAAAATGCACCTAAAAGACATACATGACATCACTGTAACACATGCAAAGAACATTACCCTGCCAGATACCACAGACATTAATCTACTCTTCGAGGCCGTAAAAAACTATAGAATAATCGAATCATTCTTGGGGCCAATACAGAGATCAAGTATTACAGCAGGAATAGATGCATTGACCAATGCCAGGTTGTGCGCACCAACAAATAAAATCTTGTATACAAAGAACATTGGCGCTGATCTCAAGATGCCAGATAGCTGTAAACCATTCCGAACAAAAAAGATTACAGTAAATACAATTCACCTTGCGAACGGAGACGAATATTTTTATGTAGAAGATGATACAAGTGCGTTTGGATATAAGGTCTTTGATAAGAATCATAAAGAAGTCACAAAAAATAATAGCATATTTATGACGGTTATTACACAGCTTACTACAGAAGACTTGATTAGTTTAGATTAAAGAATTAAAGCATATCTATCCGTCCAGACATCCGTGACATGATACTCTTGTCGTTGTTGGTTTAAAGGATTCTTTTTTCATAGGAACTATCTTTGCGATACCTGCAACGATGTTACCACTGATTTCGAACCTGTCACGTGTCAGATAGGCTACGGCGATGATCACTATAATCGCGAGTATGATGATAAGATATGTTTGCATGTTATTTTTCACAGCGAAAAAAATAATCATTTCTAAACCCACATGTTGCAGGATATTATCATCGATAACATCTATCTATCTTCTTGTGTATTGTCTTTGTTGGCTTCATTTGATACTGTATCTTTAGTGGCTTCAGTAGTTTGTTCTGTCTTTTGCTCCGTCTTCTTCTTGTGTCGTACTGCATGTGCATAGCTTGTTTCTTCGAAAGGATTATCTGATTCATCGTCGACATTAGATTTGTTACGCATATCATAAACACTATAACTAGAATAGATACACTTAGATGCATTATCATTATTGTCGTCATCAAATCCATCAATAATTAACTTGTTTAGATAATCTTCGGTATTATCTTCATCTGCGTTATTTTGCACATCAAGTTTGGATGTAGTTTTGTTGTCTACTACGTCATGCCACTTTGCGACTGGAGTACAGCATGGTTTTTTGAAACTATTTCCTGGCACATGGAAAGTTGGACAGCATACATTTCTTTGGTTATATTTAACGCGTTGCATGATAACGAGTTCTCTGATCCATAGCACAGTAACTGCTGCAGCACTTACTACGAATGTCCAACCCAATGATAAGGCTGGATTAAACCAGCATGCAATAACATTAGTCATACAACTAATAACCAGACTAAAATAACAGGCATCCATAATTCTTGCGCCCATATTAATCATAACTAACGCAGCAAACATACCATCTAATGAACGAGACATGGTAAAAGATCCATCTTTCAATGTGAATACTGGACCATGATAACTACCATCATCTGATACTAACCAATATGGACTAAACATTAGCCCCAAGGTTAAAAAGCTGAACGAATACACACAGACATCTTTGAGTTCGCTAAACATCATCTTATTTCTATCATTATGCATAGGATTGAATATCCAATATTTATGCATAATGTTGTGTCTTCCACACACCTGGTACCGGACTCTTGTATGGCTTTAAGATATTGTATTGTACAAGTTGATCATTGAATGGTGCCATGTCTTCGGAACCTTTGAATAGCATTCTATCTGGATTCATGTTACGAGCCGTCATGTATGTGGATCGTGGAATACGGAAGTCTACATTTTTTGGCATCTGTGATCTCTTTCTCATGACAAGAGAATAATCGTCGTTTCTAGCTTCATTGGAGCGGTTCATTTTGCTATACTTACCATGAGCAAAGAAAATTGAATTATATTCGAGCACAACATACCTATAAAATATGTCTGATATCCGCAACAAAATAGACAACCTTGTAAAAGATCCAACCTGCCCAATCAACTATGCCGCTGATATTACAGATGATGCTACATTTATTATGTACATAGAAGCATGCCTATATTTCAAAGTATACGATCGTATCGAGGCTGTTATTGATGACACTCGTTTGCAAACAACGAAAATGATGCTCTGTATTCTGAGATATGGTCCACTAAATTTATTCAAACAAATTACCGCAGAATACATCTCAAAAAATTCAGTTGTGCCTTACACAGATTTCGATATGCCAGAATTAGTTGTTCAGATAGCTGGTACATATATTGACTTCGATGAAAAAATAGAATGGCTATGCGAATATATCTCAGATAATTCTGAACATGGTCTTGTACATGTTTTGAATGAAGCTATCCGTGATCGCGATCATAACTATAATAAGATTACTTACCGCAAAAAAATTACTAACGTCGCTCTAAAATGTATGTCTGAATATGATATGACTGAAATGATAAGACATAATAAATACACACTGCTATGTGCAAATATAATAGATACACAGACTGTAGATGTGGCATATAATCTAATGAAGATAGCTATCAGTATTTATGCTTACGAAAATTATGCCGCGATCCTGAACAAAATTCACGACAAACTATCTAACGAACAGATACTATCAATTCTTGAATGTATTCTGCAGCGTGGAGATGTACGTATGTTCTCAAAATTTCAGAAGCGTTACAAACAAAACAAGATGTCCGAAATAACATGTTTAGTTGAGATACCACAGAGAAAAGAATATCTGAAGCTGTTAGCAATCAATGGTTATACTGCATTGTTCAATGAGATCAAACAATATTGGATCAGATTCATAGATAACTATGCCGACTATGATGTACTGGTATTTAACGCAGCATATCACGGACATATAGATTTCTTAGATGCGCTTCGGGTGGGGTATTCTTCCACAGATAAGCTGCAGAAGTTCTATAGTATAGTAGCTGATAGTGGAATCAAAGCAGCATGCCGCAAGACACTGTTATATGTAAAAGCTAACTGTCCGAATAAGCTGCAGGAAAACGCCGCCATCAAGATTCTGCAAAGAGATATAGATGTGAAGATGAAGGACACCAATCCATTTGTACAAAAAAAGGTGTTACAAACAAAAAAATCATTTACTGTGCCAACCGGTAGAGCCGACATAGATTTTAATTGGCGTGATAAAAATTAATCACTTAATCACTGAAGTCAGAGTCATTCTCTGAATCAGCTTTCTGTGATGTCTTTTTTGCTGCAGGCTTTACTAAAGGTTTAGCTGAAGGCTTTGCAGGAGCTTTAGATGATTTCTTTGGTGTAGGTGCAGGTGTTTCATCTTCAGAGTTGTTGTTTTCAGAATCTTCAGCTTCATCTTCACTATTAACAACCTTTGGTGCGGGCTTTGCTAAAGGCTTAGATGTCTTTGCAGGAGCTTTAGATGATTTCTGTGAAGGTGCAGGTGTTTCATCTTCGGATTCATTATCGCCAGATTCTTCAGCTTCATCTTCGCTATTAACAACTTGCTTCTGAGGCATTGGTTGCTTCTTAGCTGGTTTGGTTGCTGCGACTGGTGCCTTAGATTTCTTTTTTGGCTTGACGTTTTCTTCATCAGAATTATCGTCTGCGATAACCTTTGATGCCTTGGATAACTTATTCTTTGCATGTGACAATGCAGATGAATTTGTTTCTTCTTCTTCGTCACTATCAGCAAGATCATCGAATGTTGATTTCTTAACAGATCTTTCAGGATCTTCTGTTGCATAGATCTCTCCTACTTCAGGCTTCAACGTAAGTTTTCCGCCCTTAATATGAATAGTTCCTGGTACAACTACATGACCGAAGAATGTTCCTGCAGTATATTCGAATACTGATGTAGGTGGATTGATCTTTTCATCAATAGCTTTACGACGGTACTTTTTCTCTGGGTTCTTAGCAGCGATTTCTTCTTCTGATTTTCTGATCGAAACTCTTGAAGTTTGCTTGCCGCCAATACCTTTGAGGGAGGCATGCCATTCCTTAAAGCTGAATGATAATCTGACCTTGGCTTCCTCAACGGTTACCTTTTTCTTGGTCTTCTTATCTACATATTCTTTTTGAACATATCCTGGATACTTTTTCTCAAAATCAGGACTGTTGACACACTTAAATACATCTTCGATGTTCTGATCAAGGTTATCTTCACCAGCTCCTAATGCAGCCAAACGCGTCTTTAACTCTCTAAAGGCAGCTAAGAATGCATTATCGAAGAATTTGAAGACCTTAATAAAGTCTGGATCATCCTTCTCAACCACAGTCATAGAATAGTACATAGTTATTTTACCCTTCAGGTTGAATTCATTACCATTGAGGTACGAATATGTAACAACTTTAGAGTCTTTGCCCTCAATAGGACGTTCTACCTCCATCTGAAGCATACTGACATATTCAGGCTCCTTAGAGAAGTCCAGATAATGTTTGTTATACTTCGTTTTGATGTAAACATAATCACCTACACTTGATCTAGAACCGACATCAAATCTGACGAATGTATCTGTTAATACAGTAAGGTCATTTGATTCGTTAGAGATGAGTGCGAGCAATTCGTTATATCTAAGAGGCATTGTTGTGTAATAGTCAAATAATAAATTCAATTTTAAAATCCGTTTAAAAATAACGACAATGATGTCACAATCAGGTATTTCTGTACGATACGAATCTATAGACAAGACTGTTCATATCCCGATTCATGGCCTCCAAAAGAATGAGCTTGTAGTGGTACATGGCTCCAGAACGCCAGAAAACATGCAGAATAAAGTTCTTACAGATCCAAGCAATGATATCACGGCTAAAGGATTGTGGCTCGGAAATACGGCAGTAAGCATTCCATCATGTCCTGGCAGCGGTTATACCTTGGAATCTGTTACAGATCAATCTGGTCATATTACTCTAAGATGGGCGAAAGCACAAGGTGATCTCGTAAAGGACTCGCTCAGACTACAGGGTAATGTTGAAGCAGATCTTTTGAAAAGAAACGCCGAACTAGTCACGAGAATAAATCATCTTACAGAAACCCTTAATAGACTCTCGGAAGAGCTTAAAACAGCTCAAGAAACAATCCAAAATCATGCAAAAATTCAGTCTGATCTTGTGGACAGATTAGGACCTATTGGCAGACCAGAGTCAGGAGATACAAGCGATAAGCTCAATGTAAAGACGGCAAAAAAGATTATATCAGAAAGTGTTCCTTACATTGATGACGATGGAAACATCATAGTTCCATCTGATGTTTCAACGGTGGTTGGCGCGCTTGTTGCATTGGCTGATAGTAAACACAATAAGTAATTAAAATTGAAGACAGGCGAATGTGGTTATTATCAATATCATGTCCGACAATAACTCAGAATCATTGGAAAGTGTTATGCGTGAAATCAAGAATTTATACAATGAGATAAATGCGATTAAGATCGCTATGAATGATGTTAATCTCAAATCATCAGAAATTATAGTAGTTAGTGAGAACATCAAACAATTCATGAGCAGATTTACATCAACTGATGTAGATGCGATTAAGCCAACCAAATCCAAGGCAAAGACGTCTACAAAGAAGACAAAAAAGACAGATGTCGATAATATTGAGGCTTTAGAGCCTCAGATTAAGGAAGCATCTACATCGAATTACAATGTATTCGTCAGTCTAGTAAAAGGTCAGACAGATTTTGCTCATAAAGTAGCCGCAACATGGTCTAGTGAAGATTCATCCATTCCTAATGATCCAAAACAGATCAACTACGTCGAGTTCTATAATTTGTTCATCAGTAGCAAAGTTGACGAAGACACATTATCTGATCCAATCAAGAAAATTAGATCCAAGGTTGCAAAGGAACGTGCTGTACTAAAGGCTAATCAAGCCTAATCAAACCAGATCAAAATTAACTGCTGCCATGCAGAATGGTTTATGATCGAAATCCAGTAATATTTTCTTTTTTGCCCTATATTCGACCTTTTAAATTTGAAGACAAATGTTCGGTGTACATAATATTATCATGTCTACACAAGATTTGTCATTGACCGTTTTGACCAGAAGCAATCAAGCTGAAGTCTATAACGAAGGTGCAATTTTGGCTAGAATCATGGAACTGTCTGGTAACTATCATAATCTGGGTCGACTCAATGTTGATCCTGTTCGTGTGGTTGATAAGGTACGTATCATGATTTACGACAAGATTAAAACATCAGATATTGACTCGTTAGTAGCTCGTTGCGCATCAGAATTGGTTCTGGATCATCCAGATTACATGAAGCTGGCGGGCAGAATTACAGCAAGCAATATCCATAAACAAACACCTGATACATTTTCAGGCTGTATGAAAGCTTTATATGTGGCCATCGATAAAGAATATCGTTCAAACATGGCTGGCAGAACAGGCGCTCCTAAGTTCGTTAATGTAACATTCTTCAGGATTATTGCAATGAATGCCGATGCTATCAATAAGATGATCAACAACGGTAACGACTATATGTACATATACAATGGTTACAATCAGATGAAGAACACTTACTTGAAAAAAGTAAACGGTGTTATCATCGATCGTCCGCAATATATGCATATGCGTCAGGCCATTTCTTTATGGGCTCCTAGAGATGCAAATAACAACTTTGCTCTCAGACGTCTTGACGCAGAAACACTTGAATTAATCAAAGAATATTATGACTTATTTAGTAACGGTGAATATACTCATGCCACACCTACTATCTTGAATTCTGGTTTCACAGAGCAACTAGATAGTTGTTTCTTGCTGAACATCAATGATAATCTTAAGAACATAACTAAGGTAGGTTCTGATTTGGCTCTCATCAGCAAAATGGCTGGCGGTGTCGGATTAGCATACACAGCAATTCGTGGGAAGGATTCATATATTGCAGGTACAAACGGTAGATCGTCGGGAATTATGCCGCAACTAAAGATCATCGAATCTCACATCAAGGCATGGAATCAGGGTGGTGCACGTAAAGGTGCTGCCGCTATTTTCTTGAGTGTATTGCACAAGGATATCATTGAATTTATCGAGATGCGTAATAAATCTGGAGGCGACTCTGATGCAAAATGTGTTAATTTATTTAATGCTGTTTGGTGTCATGAGCTGTTCTTTGAGAGACTGTACGAATACTATAATCTACGTATTGCAGGTCAACATACTGAAGCTGATAATGTAACTATCCCAATATTCGATTCTACAGATGCTGATGGGGTCGAATTTATGTTCGGTGATGAATTACGCAGCGTTGCATTAGATCTAGAGAAAAATGGTCGTTGTAAATCCCTTCGCGTGGCAAGTATTATCGACAGTATTGTGAAGGCGTTCGCTGAATCAGGCAGCCCATATATTTGTAATGGAGACGCAGCTAATGCATGTTCTAATATGCAGAATTATGGAGCAATCTGTAGTAGTAATCTGTGTACAGAGATTTATTTGCCGACAACAGCAGATAGTTATGCATGTTGTACATTAGCAAATATTTCGTTGAATCGTCTCGTGAAGACAGATCCGGCCACAAATAAAAAGTACTTTGATTTCGATAGATTGGCATATATCACGAAACGTGCTATCAAAGCGCTCGATAGAATTGTTACTATCAACAAGTATCCTGTCCCAGAATGTAAGAAGAATGCTCTTGAACTGCGACCATTAGGATTAGGTATCCAAGGTTTGGCCGATACATTCAGCGAAATGGGTTATCCATATCTATCTCCAGAAGCAACACATCTCGACAAGATGATCTTTGAAACAATGTATTACTCTGCGCTAGAGGAAAGTGCTTCGTTGGCAGCAGAACTCGGAGAATATCCATACTTTAGTGGTTCTCATTTGTCGCAAGGAATATTCCATTGGGAAGCATTCGAGCAATATACCGGCAAAAAATATGAACATGCCCGTACAGATCTAGACTGGGAATCATTGCGTGATAACGTTAAATGCGGCGTAAGAAATGCTACATTTATTGCCTTGATGCCAACAGAAAGCACGAGCAAAGTTATGTCTAATAGCCCATGTATCGAACCTTGGTATCAGCATTGGTACAGTAATGAATCAGATGTTAATGGTCGTAGCGAATTAGTTAATTTGGGTGTTTTGTACAAAGCAGTCGAATTGGGATTATGGACACCGGAAAATATCGCTATCTTAGAGAAGACTGGCTCATTCCCATTCACAGGCAAATATAAAGAAATCTATGGCAGTGCATATGATATGTCTGTTTCTGAGTATATGCAGAGAGTACATTATCGCCAGTATATGGTTGATCAAGGTATCAGTACGAATATCCGTCATAAAGCATTCGATGAAGCAACTGTAATCAAACAAATCTTATTGGGTAGAGAACTCGGCCTAAAGACGATTAATTATTATGTATCAATCAAACCAATTAATGGCACTGTAAAAGTGCATGCTTCAAGAATATCTGGCAATGCCACAACAGTATCTATCAATGACGATGATATTGAGCAGAAAAAAATGATCTGTCGTCGTGATAATAAAGAGGCATGTGTAATGTGTCAGTAAACGCACAAAAAATATAGATAGATTCACTATGGATCTTTCTTTTTTGATCCATTTTAATAATCTGTTCAATGACATAATATATAGGCCATATGCAAAGACAGCCGAATATTAGATCGGGTAACACACCTGGTATTGATTACGGTGCCTCCGATGTTTATAGAACGAATGTCCCAGAAAATCTGCAGGTCAAAACTATCGGCGCTACACAACTTGGTGTAGGTAATCTGAATGTCACAGGTACATTCAGCTACAGCAATATTAATGCATCCGCTATTGTGCAGACAGATCAAATACAAGAGTTCAATGTTGGAGCCGGTATCCAGGTCGCAAACAATATGTATCTTGTCGGCAATCTAACCGTGTTCAAGTTCCCTGTGTTTGACACATCTGGAGTCACAACGACAGGATTCGCATCACTAGGTAGTTATGACACAGTACTAGATAGTACAATGGATTTCAAGAATTCAACAAACGGCGGTTTTGCATTCTACAATTCGAATGGATTAATTGCGTCACTTACTAAACCTGCGGCAAATCAAGGTACTGTCACAACCGATTTTGTTGTGCCTACAGATTTTACCCGTGGTGTTGGACTTAACTCACCTGTAATCGGCGATAATAACACTACTATACCTGGCGCTCTACGTTATCGTGCTGGCGTACTTCAATATTGTGACAGTTCCGCCACGTATCAAACCCTAACAGTCGGTACTACATATACTGCAGGTGCGAATATCGGTATTGCTGGAGGAGTAATTTCGTTGAATAACAATATTTCATTGAATCAAGTAACCGCAACTACGGTGTTACCTAATACCTTGTCTTTTGCAAATACTGTGAATGCGTCAATCAACTTAGCGCAAACAAACACGTTTATTAATAGTTCTACTGCTGTAGCCGGCCCGAATATTCAGGTAGATGGCACAGGAAAGATGACTGTCACACCACAAGCAACAGGTTTGCAATGCGGTGGTTCGTTGTTCTATCCCACATACACTCTGAGTAATGCAATCGTGTTAGGTAGCGCGGCACCGACCGTACCTGGAGGAGTAAGATTCATCAGTGGTAAGGTGCAATTCTGTGATAACACAAGTACGTGGCAGGATGTTATCGCAAATAACTGGCCAACCGCCGTAACATTTGCCGGACTGAATATATCTTATAACTCATCTTCTGTATATGGTCTACAGGTAACAAACAATGCTAATGCTGCGTTAGTTAATTTGGGATCATTGCTAGCCCCGAGCATGCCATTGGCCGGAAAGACGGAGATAGTCTTAGGAAGAAGTACTACAACAAACAACAGTGCAACATTAGACTTCAACTATAATGCTGCTGGTGGCGCTACAAACAGTCTTGGGCTGGGTGTATATAATAATACTAACTTATTGACTGTGTCCGCCGGAAGCGTTGGCATAACTCCAACTGCGATACTGAGTAATGGTATCACAGTAAATGGAGCATCCGGCGTGAACATCAACACTAACACAGTAATTAACGGCGGTACATTTAGCGATACATGCAATACTTCGGGAAATGGATTTACGTTTAGTAATGCATATCCAACATTTTCTGGGTTCCCATTACAGATCGCCAGTTTCCTGATGCCAAACATTAATCCAGGTCAAGCTACACAGTTTTCTTTCGGTAAAGACACTGCAACAGGTTACAACAGTGTAGTGTTTAACTACAACTATGTTGGAAGCAATGATCCAACGTCGTCGTTTGGTATAGGCATGTTTGGTCACTATAATCTGGTGACTATGAGTGGTAATCTTCTCACATCATATATCCCGCTTACTGTGAATGATGTATTTACTGCCACTGCAGCACTGAATGCCAATGCCGGAATCACTGTACAAAATCCTGCAAACCTTACAACAACACAAGTTGCAACATTTATGACACCAAATATCAGTGCTGGAAACCGTTCTGAGATTGCGTTTGGTCATGATCAATCAACAAACGATTGTGGGTTAATAGACTTTAACTATAATGCTGCTGGTGGCGCTACAAATAGTCTTGGCCTAGGAGTATACGGAACACCAAATATCTTGACCGTTAGCACTGGCGGTATTTCATTGACACAAGCCACAACAGTCACCGGCGGCTTGACCGTATCGACAGGTAACATTGGAGTAACGGCAGGTAATCTGACGCTAACGTCCGGAAATATTGTTTCATTGAATGGTGATATTACGCTGACTGGCTCTGATATTGTCAATGGCATAGTTGCATTTACTAACACAGCTAATGCTGCGGTATTGCCACAGATGACAATGCTTGCGCCAAATCTGTTGGCTGGTAACAAATCTGAAGTAATACATGGTGTGGCAACTACAGCAAACAACTCCGGGCTGATTGACTTTAATTATGTTGCTTTAGGAAGTGCCTCAAACAGTCTTGGTTTCGGAGTATATGGAACACCTAATGTATTAACTATTCAGGCTGGCGCTATTAACTTCAATCAGCCGGTAAATATTACATCTGTACCATTTAATATTTTAGGCTCGAGTACGTCAGCAATCGCGACATGCACTAATACTATTTCACAGAGTGTCATCCCTATTAACTCACATCTCGGCCCTAATGCTGTAGGAGGACAGAGAATAGAAAGTTACATGGGTCAAGCCCTATCTGCAAACAACTCCGGTTTGATAGACTTTAACTTTGTGGGCGCTGGAAGTACTTCCAATAGTTTCGGATTCGGTGTCTATGGTTCACCTAACCTCTTGACAATCAAATCTGGCGCTATTGCCATGTCTGTCGCTGCCCAGGCAACAAGTACTCTCACAGTATCTGGAGGTGCTGCCGGAGTACCGTCATTAACCATCAGCAAGTCGAATGGTTCACATTTGGCAGATTTCTTCTTGCCGAATACTTTATCATTTTCTACCCCATACATTAATATCGGCGTGCAAGAATCCATTCGTGACTGCGCTACTGTTGGCTCAGTGTTTGCTGGTGTTGGATCAACAAACAATGCAGCATTGTTCAGATTACGTGACAGCACAACTATGACGGTGTACGACGACAGATGTATATTTAACATTAACGCAACGACCGGCGGAAATGCCGCATTATTAATGACACAAACAAATGCAGATGCGAATGTTCATTGTTTATCTTTGCAGAATTCCGCAGGTACCGCTGGACAAACGATGGATATTTCCATCGGTTACGATCCTTTCACGGCCAATAATGCAGGATACATTACTTACACATTTAATTCTCTGGGCTCTGCGACAAATCTGCTAGGCATCGGATTATCAGGTAAAACAGACACACTGACGATGAATGGAAATGGTCTTGTCACGGCAACCTATGGTCTGGCCTCCAGAAGCACAGCATCTGGCACACCTGCTTTGGCATTGAGTAATATTACTGTGGCCAGCACAGTATCTCAAGCAAATATGTTGGCACCAAATATCGTTGGTGGGCAAAAAACAGAAATCGCTCTCGGTCAGGCTTTATCAGCAAACAACTCTGGGCTAATCGACTTTAATTACGTCGGTGCAGGAAGTACATCAAATAATCTCGGCCTTGGATTGTACGGTAATCCGAATATACTGACTATAGACGGCACCAATACTGTTACCGTAACAAATGGTGTCTTGAAGAGTTCTACAAACAATAACACCGCTCCACCACTACAAGTATTTAACACATTTGCTGGTTCTAGTACGATGGCGTATTTGATCGCCAGTGGAATGACGAATGGCACAAATGTTAATCTATTATATGGTCAGGCCGGTACAGTAAATAATTCTGCAGTCATACAATTCAACTATACATCTTCTGGTTCTGCGGCAAACAGTCTTGGTTTCGGGTTGTTTGGTAATAGCAATCTCTTGACTTTGGATACAACTGGTCTCTTGTCGTTGTCAGGCTCCTCCAAGAGCACTATAAACAGTGCGTCTACACCACCTCTACAGGTATGGAATAACTTTGCTGGGTCAAACAATATTGCTTATATGATCTCTCCATTCATGACAGCTGCTTCGAGAACTACGATGCTTCTTGGACAGGCCGGTACAGCAAATAACGCAGCAAGTATTTCATATTTCTTCAACTCTAGTGGTGCCACAAGCAACTATCTCGGTCTAGGATTGTTTGGTAATCAAGACATTTTGACCGTCACAACCACAGGCATAACGGCAACAAACATAGCCCCTGGAACTGCGGCAATCCAGGCATACAACAATGTGTCATCACAACATGCTGATGTTGCACAGTTCTACTCTCCAAACATTGTGGGTGGTCAGAGGACAGAAATGCGTGTAGGTAAAACTAGCTCCGTAAATGATACTGCAGTTTTTGACTTTAACTTCTCGGCAACAGGCAGTACATCAAACAGTCTCGGTATCGGATTTTATGGTGCAAACAGTTTAATGAATGTTTACCCAACAGGTAATGTGTCGACTACTGGCGCATTCCAAGCAAACAATTATGGTGCATTATCAGGAACAAGCATGATCTTTGCTGCAAGTACATCAACTGACGGATCTGATTATTACTTCTACAATAACACAGGTAATGGTACCGCCTTGCAGATCTCGCCTTTTAACGGTCTGAACAGTATTTATATCAAGCCATCAGTTAATGGCAAGGCAATGAACTTCCAGTCATGGATATCCGGCACTCCAACTAACACAATTATTGTGGATACAGGTGGTTCGAAGGCTGACTACTTCCAGGTAGGAACCAACAAACGAAATGTGTCTGGAGGTATTGCTATGTCAGGCACAGATCTTCAGTTTAATGATGGTTCTGTGTGGCAAACAGTCAATAAATATTTGACATACTCATGCCAAATCCAGATATCAAATTCCGGTGGTACAATGTCATATAATATTTTCGGAACATCAAAACAGCTTGGTGGAACATACTCTATTGTGGGTGCAGGCGATAATTCTTCATGCACGATTACGTTGCCAGGTAATGTCAACACAAATTATTCGTTTAACTATTGCATCACGAACAGAACCGCAGGAATTGCATTGGGTTTCACGACCCTTGGAACTGCTTCAACTAATCAGCTTACGTTGAGTGCGTTCGTCAATGCATCTAATGTCGGATGGCTATCGGCTGTACCGTCATCCGGTGATCAGGTCGTGATCGTTGTCACAGTGATTACTTAAGCAAAAAAATATACTAATGGCATGTACATAAAGTCTGTGAGATTAGTCATAACAATATCTTTTTTCGCCGGTCGTTTTGGTCATGTAGCGTTGTATGAACCAATGAAAGATTCTTCTTCGGTAGCCTTTCACAAATAATTCTGCCGCAGAACGAAAGCTCAAAGTATCGAAATTGATGCAATAATCCAGAACATATGTGCATATGTTTGTGGGATCTGTGCTATATTTTGCGTGATATGTCAATACTGCGGCATATATCTCTCGGATAATCACAAGATTCTTAAATCTTTCAGGCTCAACTATCCAAAGCAACAGCCACCAAAAGACATTTATCAAGCGATACACAACATACAACCGTTCATGGTTATCTAACAATATATCAAGTATATCATCTATGAATGAATGATCAGGATCTGTTGTCGAAGAATAGCTACAACTATATAAATAGTGTGTACACATTTCGATATGATCACACAAAGGAAATATGCCTCTAATAACTGTTTTAGGTTCGTGCAGATATTTATCAACAAATTCAAGTATCACAGAAACTATACCAGAGTGTTCTTCAAGGACGGTCTTGTAATCACGCAGCCTTTTACACATAAAATAGCTTCTTTCTGTCTCAAGATATTTGGTGATTATCGGTATGGCGGACCGAATGTCATCGTCCGAATGCGCTCTTTCAATGTCAAAGTTGCATGCATCTTGTATTTTACCCAATACATTGCAGGCGATAAAATGTTTCTTGAATGCCGAAAACTCGACCCAGAAATTGTTGCCATTCACGTTAATAACCATAGTCGTCATCTTTTTTGTTGTAGTAAAGTCGGCATCAATTTTCCTATGGGTATATCTTTTTACGCAGAATATATAATGGCACCACCAACATTATTTGTGGCTGGATCATTGCGTGATCCTCTTGATGATCCTGTTAGACAGGAAGCCCTGAATAAAATTATCCCGATAGATTACTGCGAAACATGGTTCAAGGATCGTCTTATGTGCACGGGCATTCATAATCGTGTATTAATCTTGAAGGCAGGCACGGCAAGTGCAAAGAGTACAGGGTTTCCAGCAGAAACATTTATACGTATCATACAGAAAAGTCCGCATGGTCGTCGTGGAATGATAGTTACCCAGCCGCGTGTGTTAACGGCCGTAAAGAATGTCTCTCAAATAGTATCCAACGCGCAATACTCGCATCTGAAGATAGGTCAAGATATCGGATGGTCAACACAATTCGATAAAATGAAGCCCAAGAGATTTGGGATATTATCCGCCACAGTAGGAACATTAACTGCGCAAATGTCGATGTTGTCCGACGAAGATATCATTAATCAATATCAAGTTATCGCTATTGATGAAACACATGAACGTGATCTACAAACAGATTCAGTTATTTTGATGCTATATAATTTCTTGCGACGAAACGCATCAGATGTCAGATGTCCGTTTATTGTATTTATGTCTGCAACATTTGACCCTAACGTTTTTGTTGATTATTTTTGGAATGCTGACAATGAAATGTCGCTGTTGAATAACTTCATTTATGTGGTCGGTCAGAGCGTTGGTTATGATATCTTTTGGCCTGAGACAATTGACCAATCCAAATATATCTGGGATCTTGCAGCGGAACGTGTAGACAAAATATGTCGCGAAGGATCAGATGACGATCCTGAATCCTGTGATATATTGATCTTCATGCCAGGTGCACAAGAAATAGATAAAACAGAAGCATCCTTAAAACCAGTCGTAGAGAAACTATACGCAGATGGATTTGGCGCATGCTATATTATGCCGATCAGCAGCAAAGCAATAGCACAGAATACACAGGCAGTGATCGACTTAGACAAAAAAAATGATACACTAAAGATACCAATTCCGGGCAACAAGGCCGAAGGCAATAAGGCAGACACTGTCGTACCACGAAGAAAAATTGTCATCAGTACTGTTGTGGCCGAAACTGGATTAACATTAGATCAGTTGAAATATGTCATTGAAACAGGTTTTCATAGGTCGACAGTATTCAACCCGAACTTCTGCATTGATACATTGATTTCGGAATCAGCCCCAAAAAGCAGAATCACTCAGAGATTTGGGCGTGTTGGCAGAAAGACTCGTGGAACTGTATATCCACTCTATACTCGTGAGACATATGATTCGTTTTCTGATCAACAGTTTCCAGAGATTGTTGTTAACGACTTCGGAGATATTTTATTAAGTGTTCTTATGGAACAAATCAAAGATGCAAGCGGCAATGCTGATATGGCTAAAGACATTTCTGTTAATGGCATACGAATGTTGACAGATCCAGCAAAAGCCATGTCAAACATGGCATTCGAACGAGCATATAAACTAGGGTTGATACGTCCTGTAGAAAATGACAATATCCGTCTCACGAAGATCGGCGGGATATCTAGTAAGTTATCTCTTAGGTTAACTAGTGCACGTCTCCTGGCATCTGGTCATATTTTCGGTTATTCTGTATGTGATCTTGTTGGTATAGTCGCAGTAATAGAAACAGCGTCGGGCCGTGATTTCGAGAAAGTCAGATTTGATGACATTTATATTGCAGCGTATGGAAATGAAGGCCGACGCATACGTGCATTAGTTAGTGATGATTTCATTGATATTTGTGTTATGATGAATCTTACTTTGGATCAATTCAACGACGGTATTCCAGATTTCGAGACGTACTGCAAAAAATATGGATTGCCATATGCAACAATGATGTCTGTGTTAGTGCGTCGTGATCAACTAATGTCGAACATGCTAACCTTGGGTTATAACGTCACAAGAACGCCGAGTATATATCCGAACATAGCATCAGAGTCATTGACAATCCTGAAATATTGTCTGCATGATTCATTCAAGACGAATATTCTTGAACTGGATGATAGTGGGCAATATAAACATCATGGTATACGTGTAACCGTGCCTCATTTCAAGCGATCAGAAATTAAGGCGCTTACTGGGGTTGATCAAGTGATATTTCCAAAATATCTTGTTTTTGATCATCTGACTGGTATGGTTCAAGGTGGGAGATTGTTGGTAACCGCTCACAGGGTAAGCACGATGTCCGGATATTGTTACCTTGACACTTTTTAATGTATCTGTTACATTCGGATATTTTATCCATAACATCGCTGTCATACGGCTTTTCGTCTAATTCATCCCAGAAGCCATCGATGATAGAGCTTAAGTCAACAACATAATTGACATAGGCTTCTATGTATTTGTTCGGAAAAACAAGTCGTCCGTGTCTGATATTGATGTACGAATATAACAAATAAAAGAACTCTTGTATATATTTTTGCCCGATTACGGTGTTGTTTATGCCTGGATCTGCATAACACATCAAACTAAAAGGTGAGCGCTGATATAATATTGTTCGTTTACATGGCGGTTGTGCCAAAGACACATCCAGCATAAAATCTGTGGAATATCTAAATATTTCATTGAGATTATTTATACTATTGTATATATTAACAGCCGACTTTGGAAGACCTTCAACGATAGCTTTGATAGTGTCCACACATGGCATCATGTCGCAGATTCTATTAATTGGGTCTACGAGATATTTATCAACGAACTCTATTATCAGAGCTGGGTTACATAAATTTTTTGGCATAGAGCCACAATAAATATCTTCATTTGTGTATAGTCGCTCGCCAGTAAACGGATTTTTAGGCGGATTAAAACCATCCAGCACAGTCTGAATATTAATGCGGATTTCATCTTGTGTAAAGTCTTCACTCAGGGTGTAAGCATCTATATCGGCATGCGCAAATAAATCCTTAGTCGTGCATTGTGCCATGATGAAGTATTCTTCATAGTATTTTTTTGGCACGCAGAATTGAACAGAGTTGACAGTGAAATTATACATTGTGGTAGACTACATTCTTGTAATCAATTTTACAGTGGTTATCTTTCAACAAAAAAAATGTGTGGCGGGTGTTGATTACTCAGATAACATCGATATAATTTTATCAAATGACATTCCGTGTTGGGCAGCATCTTCAATAAATCTAGCTCCATATGTTGTTTTGTTGATATAATCAAACCGTTTCATAAAATTGTCTGAGTAATTGCCGCCGTTGATATAGTTCTGTATAAGAGCATAACCGGATACGGGCATTATATAATCTGCTTCCATTGTCATAAGAATACAAGATTCTATAAAACGATGTTCGTCGAATGTTGTATATTTACCGAGTTGGGTTATATTGTTTCCATGTAGCCAATAGCTGTATATATCAGTTGGTAAAATATCATACATCATTTTGTCATCCATTTTTCCTGCACGAATGATAGTTGATTGTATATCTATATTATACTTTCTGCAGATAAGCCGATATACACTATATCCATCGCTAGCGAATGATCCATTTATGTTGAGAATAATTCTTGATGAGAAACGGCCTTGAAAATTTGTTAGATTTAGACATGTACACATATCGGCATGTTTTCTGGCATTCGGATTTTCGATGATAACATCAAATAAATCAACTTGGTCTTCTGCGATTGAATCATACAACAATCTTACAATTCCAGGGAAGTTATCTTGATATCTGGTATTTATTTCTTGCATAATGATTCGTAACATCGGATTTTTGATATCGTCTTTATATATTACCAATGATTCGACGATATCCTTTGCATCAGGATGATGACGAATTGCTCCAAGAAGAATATTAAGGTTATGCTGCCGATGTTTATCGTATCGAATCTTACTAAATATCATTCGAATAATGTCATCTGAATATACGCTCTCTAATCTACGCAAAATTCTTAATGAATGAGTTTCCATGCACTCGTAGATGATTTCTTTGTAGTGTTCTTGTAGTCCGTGATCAAAGATTACATCGATGAGTTTTTCATTGAAGTCTGGTGGAAGTAAACCAAGAACATCTCTATAAATTAATGCTCTGTCAATAGTATTAATCCTATAACATAATGCTATATGTGGTATTTTTATGTTTCTTTTTTTGAGGAGTTTAAATGTTTCATGTGTTGCAGAATAGAACCATTGGTTCCATATTTTATTTGGTATTCTATCAAGACCATCGAATATTGCCTTGATAGTGCTGTTAGCATCGATACCAATCACACAGCTCATAGGCAAGTACGCGATAATTTCTGTGTAAAAGAGACAAGAGATATCTGTAAATTCGGCAGTCATCAGATTGAATGTTGTTTGTCTCAAAAAATAAGAGATCAATTTTATTTTTCTATCAGATATTGTTCACATTCCAGCATCTTTTCGTCGATTTCTTCTTGTGTAGGTTTGCTTTCCCATGCATCAGACGCCAAGATATCTTTGAGATCGATGTAATGCAACACATACGTGCCTAAATATTTGTTGTGCATGAATATAACTCCATGTACAGTATATACATAATGGAGCATCATATACAATAAATGTCGCGGTTCTCTAGATATGGTCCGCGTGTTTCCATCCCTGATATGATCATGGTTGTTACGAGTCATATGAAATGGCGTGTCTTTTCCTACAACGAGAAATGTGTCATAACCTAAAAGATCTTCGTCTGTGAATAAACTCTCGTACTTGAATAATCGCCCAAGTAATGGATATATAACCTCCATCACCAAAGACATATCAATAGATCTGCAGTCGGAAAATCTATCTGGGCTAAATGCTTTAAAGATTTCTTTTAATTCGGGTATCATTAAACCAATAACCTGTTTCGGGTCAATGGTATATTTATCAAGAAACTGAATAACGATAGTTGGTGCTACTTTGACATCTACATATTTGGCATGCATGTTTACATGAAACAATGTGGAGCGTTTGATTGAAACATTGCCAATAAACGGATTGATAGGCTCATCATATATTTCATTAAGGCTTGTGACAATTGCCTGAATAGTAGGCTGTAAAAATGGCTCGTCTTCTTCATCAATATCTATTGTATAATCATCTATGTTAGGGATATTGTCTCGTGTTTCTTTGCTGACAGCAGCCATAGTAAATAGTTCATCATATATTTTTTGCTTTATCTCGAACGGAAATCTGTTAACGGTAAATTTGTACATGTTTTTTTGGTTGGTGCATGACCTTCAAATTTGATTCAATCCTATAGAAAAAAATAGAAATGACATCGACAATATTCAAGGTTCCAATCGACATGTTCATGTGTCAATCACACAGAATTAGTATAAACAACAACGAATTTTATGTGCCTGATAATATCTTCAAAAAGTACTTTGTGTTGGCCGAAGTAAACAACTCTAGATTCGATGGAGTTCATGACTATGAAATCAGTGTAGACAGCATGCTAGTAGACAAGTCGATATGTATGTTAATAGTTGCGTGGGTATTATCTGGGTTTCATGATTCGCAAGATAGTTTACCTCGATACAAAATACTAAATCGCGCATGTGCAATATTTGCAGACAAATATCTTGATGTAGGCAAAGTTATTAATAGAAGTCCTCGGTTGAAGTTAATCAAAGAAATCATTAACATGAAAACATGGTTCATAGATAGCTCCGCAAAGAATCTGTCCGAAATAGCATATCACCGTGTTGGATGTGCTGTCTTAATAGAACTCAAAAAAATAAATACAGTATTTTCCAAAAAACAGACATGTATCTGGGGATATAACAATCGATACAAACAAACAAATAACCCAAAATATGGCTCAACTATTGGAATATATGATGGCGGTTATTATACATTACTTCTCCTGGAGGAGCTTCAAAAAAATAATGTGAATATATACAACACCATATGCGATTGCATGAATATATATGACGAAGAACTAATATTGTTTGGTTTAGACCGAGATTATTTTAGTGTTCCTCCAACGTATTTTGTTGGTACGTCATCAAACGTGATTTCATGATCTGCCGCATCGTTGATAAACTTCTCTCCGGATTCCGTGATGCGTAACTCACCAAATTTTTCTATAAATCGCTCTGAATATATCTTTGCGTCGACATATTTTTTCATCTGTGTAAAGGCAATATCTGTGATATCGGTAGTACCATGTTTCATGGCAACGATGATACATTCCTCAATGAAACGGTCCTTGTCAAATTGTTTATACAAACCAAGGATATGCATACAATTATCATTGAGATATTCTTGTAGAATGGATTCCGGAAGAATGCTATAAAGCATTGTATCATCCATTTTCCGTGCACGAATTATGTTTTCTGATAGATATGCAACATGTTTTTTGCTGAGAAACTTGTATGTATAGTAGTTGTCATCTGCAAACGATCCCTGTACATTTTGTAGTATAAGCGAAGTAATATTATCGCAACGATGTGATAGACTTATACATGTGCAGAAATTTGCGTTTTGTCTGGCAATAGGATTTTCCAAGATAACAGCACAAAGAAGATAATCCTTGTTTTGTATTGCTTTGTATAATAACACTACTAGACCAGGATATGCATCGGGGCATCTTATATTGATTTCATGGATCACATTTCGTAGCTCAGGCTCCTTGATAAGTTCATCAGCAAATGCAACATTCTCAAGAATCTGTTTTATGTTCTTATGATAACGAATTGCTCCAATGATGAGTTGTGGAAAGATATTAATACTGCGTGCTGTTATATATTGCGGGGTTTTTTTACACATAACTCGCATGATATCATCCGAATAATTTTTAGTTATATGATTTAATATTTTGAGTGGGCATTCTTCGATGCATTTGTATATGATTTCTTTGAATCGTTCCTGTTGTTTATGCATAAAAATCGCATCGGAAATACGTTCATAAAACCAATACGGCACAGGATCAAACAAGCCATCATACATTATTATCTGTGTGATGGTGTTAATGGTTCTACTGTAATTGGGTGGCTTCAATGTAATGCCATTGTTTTTGAACAATCTAAGAGTTGAGTATGTTGTGTTATCTTGCCAATATGACCATGCAATATTAGATATGTGGTTATCATTTAGCGCATCGAGAATGGCGAATATAGTAATAGTTTTGTTGATACCAATCAAACAATCGATAGGAAGGTAATCAATAATTTCTGTCTCAAATAAACACGCAATCTGA